>Ga0209755_10002294_pt1 | contig 26636 bp, 30 predicted proteins | sample TergutCo191P1_FD_187301 | JGI IMG/M metagenome (GOLD analysis project Ga0209755, IMG submission 187301) | Cornitermes sp. P1 segment gut microbial communities from Petit-Saut dam, French Guiana - Co191P1 (SPAdes) (version 2) | ecosystem: Host-associated > Arthropoda: Insects > Digestive system...
TTGATTGAGGGGGCTGGGGGGGGTGTTTTGTTGCGTCTGCGCATTTTGGTAGTTGGGAGTTGATGGCGGAGTTGATGGCGGCCCGAGGCCTACCCATGGCGGTCGTCGTACGTCCTTTAAGGGGGGCGTTTAATGCGCAGTTATTTGGGGCGCGCCTGGAGGCGGGGATGGAGTTGATACACCCGAGGGGGGCGTTGAGGCGGATGTTGAAGGGGTGGAAGGCGGGGAAGGTGGTGGTGCAGTTGATAGACCAGTCCATAGCGGCCGAGCGGGCGGTATTTGTGCCTTTTTTTGGGCGTATGACGGCGACGGCGCCGGCCTTGGCGATGGCGGCAGTTGTGGCGAAGGCGCCCACCTATTTGGCACTCTCGGAGCGTACAACGAGAGGCATGCGGGTATGGGCGGAAGGCCCGTTTACAATAGAGCCCACAGGGGACAGTGAGCGGGACATTACCGAGCATTTGCGGCAGTTGACGGCGGCATTGGAGGCGCACATTCGGCGATGTCCGGAGCAATGGATGTGGATGCACAGGCGGTGGAAAGTCCCCTACACTCCTGTTTCTGTTGTTTTGCCAGGGGGGGGAGGGAGTGGTTGAAGGTGGGGGTTTTTAAGAGGAAACTCTTGAAGTGGGGTGGAAGATGCACTAGAATGTTGCCCTATGAAATTGCCCTCTGAGGAAGAGCCCCAGTTACCTGTTCCCTCCTATCCCGCCCTGGAGTCTTTCATTGAGACAGCGACAGAAGCGGAGCTTGAGGTGCTCTATCAACCGTTGTTGGAGGCTTTGGCTGGGTTGAAGGGGCCGCAAGTGGACAAGGCGAAGAAGATAGGGGTAGCGATAGACAAGTCATTGGACCTATTAAGAGTCCTAATGGAAGTACGTGCACGTTTAGAAGAGGAGTCGGCCAAAAATACGCCGTCGCGTTGAGGTTTTGGAGCATTGTGAAGTTTTTTGGGGGGGGAGGGGGGTGTTTTTGAGGCAGGAGGGAGGGGGCGGTGGTTTTTTGAAATATTTCGTTTGGAGGAAGCAACCTTTTTGGGTTTTAGGCGATAATCCTTGCAGGAAGGGTGAGCTCGAGATGGTCGGGAGTTCAGGATGTTGTTTTAGAGAGATTTAACGCTCAATTTTTTTGGAGATTTTTATGTCAGGAATCAATCGTATCGACAGTGGTTCGACATTGCCTTTGTCGACCAATTTTTCAGTGAACAGGCAGACGCCGGACATGTCGTTTGGCAAGCGAATTAACGCGGGGTTGGATGCGGCGACGGGCATTGTTGGCTCGGGGCTTGGTATTGCGGGCAGTGCATTTGTAGGGGGGCCGGCCATTGTCAGTGCAGCGGTTTCTTCGGTGAGGATGGCGAACCACCAGTCTTCTGGGGCGAACCACAATGCATGGGGAGGTGGAGGTGGTGCGGTCAACGCGGCCTATGCAGGTTTTGCGAGCAATGCAATCAACACGACGGTTCCCTCTGCGGCGGGTTCGGCGACAACAGGCTTGGGTTTGCCATCGACGGGTTCGGCAAGCAGCACAGGGGTGGGCACGGCGTCGGCGAACATAGACTTGGACACTCAGCACAAGCAGAACATGGAATTGCTGGGCATTCAGTCGGCGCTTCAGCGAGAAAACCTTGTATTTTCTTCTCTTTCCAACGCGATGAAGACGCGGCACGACACGGCGAAGAACAGCATTTCCAATTTACGCTAGTCATGGAACTTATTGAAGGGAAAGGCGGCTTCGGAAGAAGGGGTCGCCTTTTTTTCTGAGGTATATTTGTGAGAGGGGATGGGGTGGGCATTTATTCGCTTTAGCTTGTTTAAGTTTGTGTTTGGAATAGGTTTGGGAGTTATGACAACAGAAACGTCCTCAGGAATTTTGGGCAGTCTGGTCCCCACGACAAAAACTCAGGCGAGAATTCTGCTTGAGACAGGCTATTTATGGATGGACATGGGGCGGTTTGTGGAGGCGCAAGAAGTTTTCATGGGGGCAGCGCTTTTAATGCCGAAGAGTGAAGTTCCGCAGCTTGCGTTGGGGACGTTGGATTTGGTGCAGGGGAGGTTTGAGAAGGCGTTGCAGACATTTAGGGTAGCGCAGCGTTTGGCGCCGAAGTCTGCGTTACCGCATGTACATGTGGGGGAGGCCCTATTATTCATGGGCAAGGAAGTGGCGGCCCTCAAGGAATTGCAGCAGGCGAAGCAAATGGAGCCGGAGGGTGATGCGGCGAAGTTTGCGGATTCGCTGTTGGACTGTAGGGAGAAGGGTTTATTTTCGAAAGAGAAGCCCAAGGTTGCGTAGGGTGTTTAAATTATTTGTGGGGTTTTTATGGCAGTTGGAAAGATAGGTAGCAAAAGAGGAGCGGGAGCAGCCCGAGGGGCGGGTTCCATAAGGAAGGCGGGGGGCTCCCTATTTCAAGCGAAGGTGGAGCGGGTTGCGCCGACGAGTTCTCTAAGGGAGTTAGGGGCAGTGGTGGGCAGGGAGGGGGACCCCATTGTTGCGCAGGCGGCGGAGATTGCGCGTCAATTTCGGGATGGTGCCATCAAGACGAAGGAGGAGGCGACGCGGCAATTGGTTGCCAACATTCTTCGTGAAATTGTTCGTACGAAGTCCAAGACGCTGAGGGAGAAGATAGCTGAAGACATAGAGGGAGACCCTCGGCTTCGAGAGACGATAGAGAGAATTTGGTCGAAGGCGGAACCATAGGAGTTGCATTGGAAAAATTCGGGGAGAACAAAAATCAGCTCCTAGAAAAGTATGGGCCCTATGTAAAGTCCATCGCCGCAGGTATATGTCGTCAGTTTCGGTTTCAGGTAGAGTTGGATGAGTTGATGGCCTATGGGCAGATGGGGCTATTGGAGGCGGCGGAGCGGTTTGAGCCGAGTATAGGGGCGAATTTTCTGACATTTGCCCACTACAGGGTGAAGGGGGCGATTTTTGACGGGTTAAGGAAGATGGGTTTTTTGAGTGGGGTGGAGCTGAGCGCTTCGGTTGCAGAGCGAGCCAATGCCTATTTAAGCAACCTTTCGGACAGGGATGCTGGGGGCTACAACTCTTTTGCGGAAGACATTGGGGAGATTTCGAGTGCTGTTTCGGGGTTAGCCATCATATACGCGACGAGTTTGGAGGCGGCAGAAAGCCTTCAGGTAGTGGAACGGTTTTCAGCGGAAGAGCACTTAGAGTTGGAGCAAACCAAGAAGCGTATACGCAAGGCGATGGGGATGTTGTCGGAGAAGGAGCGCAGGGTACTACAGGTTTATTATTTTGATTCAAAGACGTTGGAGGAGGCGGGGGCGGAGATTGGGCAGTCCAAAAGCTGGGCTTCTCGGTTACATGCGCGTGCGATTGAAAAATTGAAGCAACTTTTGGTTGAGGATGCGCGACAATCAGAAGAGACAACTTTAAAAAGGAGAGAGACTCATGGCGGAACCACTCACGGGGGTAGCAGCAGCGCAGGCGGCGCAGCAAAAGCTTCCAGAAGCAGCGACACAGCAGGCCAAGCAGGGTCCAAGCAAATTCGATGAAGCACTCAGTGCTCAAGCGGAGAACAAAGTCAGCCATCTTCGTCAGGTGCAGATGGTTTCTCAGGCTCAGGCGACCAATGCGGTGAACAAGGCGGACATTATGAGGGATGCGGGTGTGGTTGCCAAAACCGACAAAGCGCGCATGAGCAAAATACGGACGCAGGCTTTGGGGGAGGCGTCCAAAGCGCGCACGGCGACAGCATCCACGGTGCAAGTCGAAGCTGCTTCGCCGACAGCCCGCAACATCATGAGTTTGATGGATGGTATTGAGCAGGGGCAAGCTTCCTTAGACAAGCTGATTGGCTCTGCGTTGCAGGGGAAGCAGTTTTCCAACGCGGAATTGTTAGGTTTACAGGCCAGCATGTACAAATACAGCCAGGAGATGGACCTAACGAGCAAGATTGTTGAAAAGACGACTACAGGCCTAAAAGACACCCTAAAGACGCAAGTTTAATTTGCGTAGTGTTTTTCGAAGGAGCCGCAGGGGAGGGGGAAGGGGTTTTTGAGAGGGGGTTTGTTTGAGCGGCTTTTTTTTGAAGGGGGTGCTTTTAAGCCGCTTTTTTTGGAAGCCTCATATAGGCTAAGGAGGCTTATGTTTCGAAAATATGGGTTTGCTGCCTTATTGGGCATGGGTTTGTTTGCTTGTACTGAGAATTTGCAGCATGATTTGTCCGAGGAAGAGGCCAACGAAATTTATGTATTGCTGCAGCGCAACGGCATTTCGGCGACGAAGCAGCGTGGTGGAGAGGACGACAAGCCTGTTTATACCATCAGTGTTGCGAAGGCGGATGCTGTCAACGCATTTCAGTTGTTAACGGACCATTCTTTGCCTCGAGCTCGTTCCGACGGGCTTTCCTTGTTTAAGAAGAACAAGGGGATGATTCCGACCCAAGTTGAGGAGAGGGCGATGTTATTGGAGGCTTTGGGAGGGGAGATTTCGAATGCGCTCAATCGAATTCCAGGGGTTTTGGAAGTGAGGACGTTGGTGATGTTGCCGGAGGCAAACGACTTGGTGTTGGAAGCGGATAAACCCAGGCCTTCGGCCTCGGTGTTTATGAAATATCGCGCGTCAGGAGAAGAGAAGCCGCCCATAGAAGAAGCTGCCATACAGAATTTTGTAGCGGCGGCGGTGCCGCAGTTGGCGCCGGGAGCAGTCCAAATTCTCATGGTGCGAGCTGCTCCTCCGCAGGCGGAGTTGGATATACAGCAGCGTTTGCAAGTGGTGTTGGGTTTGCAGATGACCAAGGACAGTGCGGGCCAATTTCGCATTATAGTTGCTGTAGGTGCTTTGTTGATGTTGCTGATGCTTTTTATCTGCATATGGATTGTTTTGAAGGGCCGTGCTGCAGCGAAAGTGGAATAGGTTTTTTTCTTAGAAAGGTTGTTTTCTGTCCGTGGAACACTATTTTGCTTCACTTTCCAAACGGCAGACGATGTTGCTTTTGGCCTCCGTTGTTTTTGGCAGGGCTGGGGCAGAGGAGGCGTTTCAGTTTTTGCCGGAGGAAGAAGCAGAGCTTTTGACGCATCGCTTTGGAGCTTTTCGGTCCATTCCCAAGGAGCAGAGGATTCCTTTTTTGGTGCGGGAAATGCGTCGTATGCTGAGCATGCGGCGTCGAAGGCTTGCAACGGCAGACCCAAAGCATTTGGCTGGGTTATTGGCCAAGGAGAAGCCTGTGGTTACGCAGGTTATTTTGCGTGCTTTGCCAGCTCCTTTGGCGCATTCCGTTCAAAAGGCGCTTCCTGGTTTTCGAGCAATGCAGTTATACAGGGAGCCAAGAGCAGAGGTGCTTTCCATTGTACGCTGGAAGCTTGAAGAAGAGCTTCAGAATTCTTCTGTGAGCGCGCATTTCAGGTTTGAGGACTTAATGGGCCTACAGGCCAGGGAGCTTATTACCGTTTGTGACCGTATGGGTGCGCGTGTATTTGCAACGGCATTGGCGGGACTACCCAGTGGTGAGCGGCAGAATTTTTTTGCTGCGCTTCCGCCAGACCAAAGGATGCTTGCTCAAAGAGCCTGTGACGTGGCGAAGACGCAACATTTGCAAGCCAAGGATGCACGCAGGTTGTTGGAACTATATGGTGCAACGGAGGACCCCTCGGCAGCGATTCGGAGTGCGGGCATACGGCGTATTATGAAGGCTTGTCTGGCGGAGTCCTCTGCTTTTGCCTCAACCATTACACGGCGGTATGAGGGAGAGCTGGGTGGGTTGTTGCTCCATTGGTTGGAGAAGGAAAAGGGCAAGCAAGTTCGGGGTGATGGTGGGAGGGCGGACATTTTGGAGCAGCTTGAGTTTTTGGCAAGGCGGGGATTTCTTGAACGTCCGTTAATATTGCCAAAACCTGGGGTACTGGTTGCCCGGCTGTTTAAGCCGAAGGAGCCTGACCCAAGCCTAGGGCCTGCGCGTCAGGCAGAGTCGTCGCTTGCGAAGTCCCCGCGTTTGTCCTCCCAAAAGCTTCTTGCCCCCACGCCTTCAAAGCTTGTACACCTGGGCAGTCACAAAAATGCTGCGGTGGTTTCGCCAGCGCGTAGCCACTCGGAGCGTTTGTCGAAACCGCAAGCAGCGAAGCGCTTGGTGCCTTCGTCCTCTTCGTCTCAAGTCGCCGATACAAAACGGTTGAGCTTAGCTTCGCCCAAAACAGCTGGAAAACCGTCCTCGCTCAAAGCAGCGAGACAGGGTATGCCCAAGTCCTCTGGTATACGCAAGGACGAGAAAGGTTTTACCGGAAAATCAGCGCTTGCTCGCATGCCAACCCACATGGACGAGTCGTCCGGCCACAGAGTTTTCGCCAAAAAGCCAATTGTTACTCATAAGTCGACACATGAAAATGAGCCGTCTGGCCCCAAAATTTTCACCGGCAAATCAGCGGTTGCCCGCATGCCGGCGCCCACGGACGAGCCAGTAGGCCACAAAGGCTTCACCGGCAAATCAGCGGTTGTTCGTGTGCCGGCCCTGCAGTCTGTCCCTCGCAGGCGCACAGCAGAAGAGGCAAACCCAACGAAGCGAAAAGATGATAAGCCCATAGAGCGTTACCGTGCGCAGGAAGATGTTGGAGAAAAACCAAATCGCAAGCGCTAGAATGTTGCGGAGATAAAGCATGGCAGATACGGACAACAAGGGGCCACCCAGGAGCCTTGGAAAAATCATCCGCGAGGATTTAGCGAGTGGTGCGTCGGGTTTGGAATCCATAGCCTCCCCCCGGTTTCCTCCCTCCATACAGGGTCGTCCCCCAATGCCTTCTCGCCTTGTGCCATTTGAAGAAGTCAAAGCGCGCTCGAAAGCCAAGGACATTGTCGAGGAAGCTCAACAAAAAGCCCAGGAATTGTTGGAGGAAGCTGAGCGTCAGCGAGAGTTTATTTTCCAAGAAGCACGAAAAGAAGCATTTGCAGAAGTGACAACCCAGGCGGCCACGGAGCTGGCCAAGGCGAAGATGCAGGTGGGGATGATGTTGGCGGAGGCGGAACCGGAGCTGATTGAATTGGCTTGTCGGATTGCGGAGAAGATTATTGGCAGGGATTTGGAGCGCAACCCAAAACTATTGTTGGAGATTTGTGCGAATGCCATTGAGAATTTGCGAACCTCCAAGGCCATGCTTTTGCGTGTTCATCCGAAGGATGCCAAGTTGTTAAGGGAGAACCGTGCAGAGCTCATAGAGTTTATTGGGCGCAGTGTGGACATTGCCATTCGTGATGATGCTGAGGTGCAGCCGGGAGGTTGCGTTGTGCAGACTGAGTTTGGAGTGATTGATGCTCAGCTGGACACCCAATTTAAAGCGTTGCGTACTTTGTTTGAAGCCAATGCTTCTGGGAAGGCAGATTGAGCATGGGCCTTGCGGTTTCATGGGGGCGCTATCAAAATTTGCTGAAGAATGCGCAGTTATTCAGCGTACGCGGGCGGGTGACGGAGCTGACGGGTTTGGTTATTAAGGCTGCTGTGCCCAACGTACGTGTAGGCGAGTTGTGTTACATTAAGGGGCGAGGCCGTGCAGCGATTAGGGCCGAGGTGGTGGGTTTTCAGGGGGATGAGGTGATGCTTATGCCCTTGGGGGAGTTGCGGGGCATTGGTCCAGACAGCGAGGTGCTGCCCACAGGCCGCCCATTGAGTATTCGGGTAGGAGATGCCTTATTAGGGCGTGTACTCAATGGTTTGGGGGAGCCCATAGATGGGCGTCCTTTACCGCAAGAGGGGTTGATGGAGTGGTCGGTGGACAGGGATTGTCCGGACCCATTCAAGCGTCAGCGTATTTTGAAGCCATTGCCTTTGGGTGTACGTTGCATAGATGGGTTGCTGACGGTGGGGGAGGGGCAGCGAATAGGGCTTTTTGCAGGCTCCGGTGTTGGAAAGTCGACGTTGATGGGGCAGATTGCGCGGAACACAGCTGCGGAGTTGGCGGTTATTGCACTGATTGGCGAGCGTGGCCGTGAGGTTTTGGAGTTTGTTGAAGATGCATTGGGGGAGGGGCTTAAGCGCTCCATTGTGGTTTGTGCGACTTCGGACCAGCCTTCTTTGGTGCGTTTGCGTGCGGCTTTTGTTGCGACCTCCATTGCGGAATATTTTCGTGAGAGGGGGGGCAATGTTTTGTTCATGTTGGACACGGTGACGCGTCTTGCGAGAGCGCAGCGTGAGATTGGTTTGGCCATAGGAGAGCCTCCTGCGCGCCAGGGTTATCCCCCTTCGGTATTTTCCATGCTTCCAAAGATTCTTGAGAGGACAGGAAATTCAGAGAAAGGGAAGTGCACGGCCATATACACGGTATTGGTGGCTGGTGGTGACATGGAAGAGCCGATTGCTGACGAGGTACGCGGCATTTTGGATGGGCATTTCATTTTGAACCGTACGCTTGCAGAGCGCAACCAGTGGCCGGCGATGGACGTTTTGGCCTCATTGTCGCGTGTTATGAACCAAGTGGTCAAAAAAGAGCACAGGGCTGCGGCGGGGAAACTGCGGGAAACTCTTGCAACCTATGAGAAACAACGGGATTTGATTTTGTTGGGAGCCTACCAATATGGGACAGACCCCCGAACGGACTATGCCATTGACAAATATGATGCCATTATTGAGTTTTTGAAGCAGTCCACTGCCAGCAACGTGGGTTTTGAAGAAACGGCGGAAGCACTCGTTGCGTTGTTTGAAGAGTGATAGATATGCCGGCTTATCGATTGCAAACGTTGTTAGAGATGCGGGAACGGGCAGAGGAGGCCGCGAAGCAGGCGTTTTCTGAAGCGATGCGGGTTTTTCACAAGCAGAAGGAAATTTTGGAGACCATGCGTTCTGATTTGACAAGGCGGCAGGAGGAACGCAAGGAGAAGGTGCTTGCCTTCCGCCAGTCTGTTTTATCGCAGGCGGTTTTAGCGAATGCGTTTGAGCAAATAGAGCGTTTTGAGCAAAGGCTACAGGAGGAGGAGGCGAGGGTGGAGTTAGAGATAGGGGCGCAGGAGGGGACGGTGGAGCGAGCGAGGCAGCGGGTGGAGCAGAGGAGGGTGGAGATGGCGGAGGCGGCCAAGGAGAAGAAAGCCATAGAGAAGCACAAGGAGCAATGGGCCAAGCAAGTGCGTTATGAGCGGCAGGCGAGGGAGGAGTTGATGCAGGAGGAGATTGGGAACACCTTGCATTTGCAGAAGAGGAGAGGTGGGAGGTTATGAGCAGGATTGATGATGACCATGATGCGGTCCGCCAGGCTGAGCGTATTGCCGAGCAAAAGCGTATGGAGGAGAGGCACCGGGAGGGGAGGAAGGTAGCGGACTCTGCATTTGCTCGGCTTGTAAGTGATGGCCAAAAGCAGCAGGGGCAAGCGCAGCGGCAGAGCATTCACCGTGGATATGTTTCCGAGGCTGACGCGAAGTTTTTAGAGAGGGCGGATTCCGTTTCAGCTGAGCGGGTGAAGGAGGATGGGGGGCGTATACTGGGTGGCCGATGGGGCACGCGCTCTGCAGACAGAAAGCCCCATGTGGTATTGCGCGAGTGGGTGGCGCGAAGTCCCGAGGAAGCTGAGTCTGCGAAGGGGTTTTTGGAGGGCAAAGGCATTTCAAAGGAGTTGTTGAAGGAGCAGGGGGAGCGCCAGGCTGTTTTGGAAAACCAGGAGCAGGTGAAGAGGCAGGCGGAGCAAGCGACGAAGCTTCAGCGAAGTGACAGGGCGGTTTCCAAGCAGGAGTTTCGGGAGCAAGCAGAAGCGGGCAAGAAGTCTGCTTTGCAGACGGAGGGCCAGTTGGGGGCGCGCTCTGCACAGGCAAAGACGGATACCAAGAAGCAGGCTGAAGCTATGGCGGAAGCCAGGAATGCGCATGCGGAAGAGAAAGGTTTGCATAGGCGACAAACATTAGACGGCAAACGTTTGGGCAAAGAAGCGCATGAGGGTTTAGGGACATTGCTGAGCACCAACCCCGCCTTCATGGAGCCGGCCCCCATTGTGCGTCCAAAACTCACTAGTGACTCTGAGCGTTTAAGAAGGATTGCGAGTGAAATTGCCCAAAAGATTGTTGAGCGGGTGCGTGTAGGGACCAACAAGGCGGGCGATGCGGAATTTCAGATTGATTTACGCTCGGATGTTTTGTCAGGGCTTTCTCTGAAGGTTTCGGCGTCTGGTGGGAAAATAAGTGTGGTTTTCTCTGGCTCCAACAAGAATGCCCTGAAGAGCATTGAGGAACAAAGTGAAGCTTTGCGCAATGCACTGGATGTTAGAGGTTTGACTCTGGCCGATATGAAACTTGAGATGATTTCGTGATGAACACAAGCAAAGTACCCACTTCTTTTCCGCAGATAAGCGACCACACTCAGGTGGTGACGCAGAGCGATTTGCTTTCCATATACAACTGGAAGAAGGTGAATTCTTTTTCAGGGCTTCCCAGGGTTTCCCGTCAGGAGGCGCAACTGTTTCGGAGTTTGGGGTGGTTGTTTCCGGCATTTGCTGAGCCTGGGGAGATGTTGGAGGCTGTTTCCAAGGCGCTTCGGGATTGTCTTCAGAGTGATGCCCAAGTCACTTTTGACTATTTTCAACTCCTCACGGTCCCCGCGTTACCTGCTTGTATTGCTGAGCCCACTTTTTTAGCGGTGTTGTCATTTCGGCCATACCAACCGAGGGGGTTGTGGGAGATTGAGCTTGGGTTGGCGCACAAAGCGGTGGAGATGTTGCTGGGGGCCAGCAGTGAAGCCATAGAGATTCGTGCGTTGACGGAGTTGGAGGAGGGTGTTCTCCAATTTCTCGCTTTGCAGGTTTTGAGAGCGATGTTTGTGAATGCTGAGGTGGGGAAGGTGCACGTTCGCCTGGACAATATTTTCAGCAGCAGCAAATCCATCATGTCATTGATGGCGTCGGAGACGCAGATGGTGTTGATGAGTTTGTCGGTGAACATAGGTGGTTGTGCGGGGTATTTTCGATTTTTCATTCCTGCGACGGTGTTGGCGAAATTGCAGCCGCATGCAGATGCGCCTGCCCGTGCATACCGAATGCAGAAGAGTTTAATTCGAGCGAAGTCTCGTCTTGTATTGCCCGAGATGTTTTTGCGTGCGGAGATTGGCCATGCGGAGATTCCTGTGGCCGAATTTGGAGAGCTTTGTCCTGGGGCCGTCGTCCTTTTGGACAAGCTGAGCCTAAGGCCTGACAAGCGGGAGGAGGGGAGGGCGGAGTTACGTTTAGGGAGAGGGTTTTCGGGGCATTTGGGTTGTCGGCTTGGGTTTGACGGGAGGGGCTACAAGGCGGAGGTTGAGGAGATAGTTTTGGGGGCGTTATTAGAAAATTCTTCGATGGGGGGAGAAAAAGGGGAAAGCATGGAAGCAAACCAAATAAGTGCAGCACCATTATTAAGTGATGTGCCATTGAGGCTGGTTGTTGAGCTTGCGCGTATTCCAGTGACTTTAGAAGAAGTGGTTGAGATGAGGGTAGGGCACGTCATTGACTTAGGGCGGCTTGCGTCGGACCCATTGAATTTGGTTGTCAACGGGAAGACGGTTGGGCAGGGTGAGCTGGTTGAGTTTGACGGGCAGTTGGGCATACGGCTGATTGCAGTTGAAGGCACATAGGACGAATTTTTGCAGGAGCGAGAGAGATGTCCCTGCTGTTTCGAGGGTGGGCTATTGTGCTCGCCAGCGCGCAAGTCCCACCGGAGTCGAGCGTTGAGCTGCCTCCGCTTGAGTTAGGGCTTGGGTGGATGTTGTTTCAGACTTTATTGGTTTTGGCAGGGGTTATTTTGTTGGCCTACATTCTGCTGAGCTGGGGGGGGAAGCGTCTTCTAAGGCTAAGGGACGGGAGGGGGCGTGGGGCCATTTGGGTAGTGGAGCGGGTTTCGGTGGATGCGAGGAAGAGTTTGTTATTGGTGAAGGTGGTGAAGGACTATTTTTTATTATCGAATGGGGAGAGGGAATTGACGGTTTTGTCGAAGTTGGATGCGGAGGAAGTGGAGCAGGCGCTCAGCAGCAGCAAGCCATCGGGCGAGCCGGGTTTGTTTCTCAAGAAGCTTTTGGAGCGGAAGGCAACGAAGGAGGGAGAGTTGTGAGGACTTGGAATGCGCGATTTTTTCAAATTGGGTTATGGGCGGTATTTTTATTTCCCATGTGGGTTTTGGCGCAGGGGCGAGGCAAGGGGCAGGCATTGTCGGTGGAGACCATAACGCCGGACTCCTATGCGAGTCGGCCGATGGTGTTGTTATTGGTTTTGGCGGCGATGGGGCTTGCGCCATTTGTATTGTTGATGGTGACCAGTTTTGTCAAAATTTCTGTAGTGTTGTCCATTGTACGTTCCGCCATAGGCACGCAGCAGATTCCGCCCACGCAAGTGATAACGGGGCTAGCGATTATACTGACGGTTTATATTATGTCGCCCACGCTTCAGGAGATGTACCGGGAGGCGAACCCGGCGAGCATAGAGAACAGTGAGGGGTTACTTTCTGCGAAGTCAGCGGGGCAATTGGTAGAATCGGTGCAGAGGGCGAGGGAGCCTTTGCGGGCATTTTTGAAGAAGCGGGTGACGGCGAAGGACAAGGCGCTTTTTTATAACCTTGCGCGGAAGATGCGGGCGCCGGCGGAGAGGGAGGGGATTGGGGCGGATGATTTTCTGGTACTCACGCCAGCGTTTGTGGTTTCGGAGTTAAAGCAAGCTTTTCAGATTGGGTTTTTGTTATTTATTCCATTTATTGTTGTGGACATGTTGGTGGCGAACATTTTGCTTGCATTGGGCATGCATATGTTGTCGCCGACGACCATATCCATGCCGTTTAAGTTGCTGCTTTTTGTATTGGTGGATGGTTGGTACCTTATCGCCAAGGGACTGGTTTCTGGTTATCTCTGACAAAGGAGCGTTGCCATGCATCAACTGACTTCACTCACGCAGCAAGCTTTGTACCTTGTGTTATTGACGGCAGCGCCACCCGTGTTGATGAGTTTAGTGGTGGGCGTCACCATTTCTGTTTTGCAAGCGACGACGCAAATTCAAGAGCAGACGCTTTCTTTTGCTCCCAAGCTTATTGCAGTATTTGGCACATTGGGTTTTGCGGGTGCGTGGATGGGGGCGCAGCTGCTAAGGTTTGCCTATAAAATTTTTGATCAGTTTCCCAATTTGGTTGCTCCATGAGTTTGGATGAAATTCTAACTCAAGCGCGCAATGAGTTTGGGATTCGGGTTGATTTTAGTTTGGTTGTTTTTTCGATGGCGTTGATTTTGGCGCGGTTGTTACCGGTTATTATTCTCACGCCATTTTTAGGAGGGGAGAGCATACCCGGGCAGGTACGGATAAGCCTAGGTGTGGTATTGGGGGTGGTGTTGTTTCCCGCAGTGGCAGAGCAGGCCGCACAAATTCCGATGGGGTTTATTCCCTATTTAGCGTTGTTTTTAAAGGAAGTTTTTATTGGTTTTGCATTGGCGTTTATCGTGGATTTGGTTTTTCAAGCGGCGGGGACGGCGGGGGCGTTTATGGACATGTTTTCGGGGGCGACGATGGCGCAGATGATGGTGCCGCAGGTTCAGCGCCAAGTGACGCTATATTCCTCTCTAAAGTTGCAGTTGGTGGTGGTATTGTTTTTGACATTGAATGGGCACCATTGGGTTATAGAGAATTTGGCCGACAGTTTTTTGAAGTTACCGTTGAATGAGTTTCCTCGGTTTTCTTTTGGGTTGGGGCCATTTTTTGAGGTGGTGTTGCGGGTATTTGGCGATTTATTTCGCATTGGGTTGGCATTGGCCTCACCCGTATTGCTTGCCGTATTTTTGACGGAGGCAGCCCTTGGCGTCATCAACCGAGCGGCCCCTCAAATTCAAGTATTTTTCATGGCCATGCAAATAAAGCCGGCGGTTACGGCGTTGATGGTGATTGTTTCATTGCATTTAATTTTTGGGCGATTTGTCCAGGAATATGGCGCTATGTTTTTGAATTTTAGACGAGCGATAGGCCTTCTAGGCTAGGGGGGAAGGCAGCGTCCATGGCAGAGGGAGGAGAAAAGACAGAGGAACCTACCGACAAGAAGATTCGGGATGCGCGGGAGCAGGGCAATGTTTGGAAGAGTCAGGATTTGAAGGGGGTTTTGGGTTTTGTGGTCGCGATGGGGATGTTGAAGGCGATTTGGCCGTTTTGGGAGGAGCGCATTCGTGCGATGTTTCTATTTGGGTTTCATGCGATTGCTCACCCGGAGGTTTTGTTTCAAGCGACACAAGACGCCCTAACGATGGGGCTATGGAATGTATTGTTGCTAGCGCTGCCGGTGGTTTTAAGTTGTGCGTTGGTGGGGGGGCTGACGGATTTTTTATTGGTAGGGGCTTTGTTTAGCCCCAAGGTACTCACGCCGAAGATAGAGAAGCTAAACCCCATTAACGGTTTTAAGAACCTATTTTCCAAGCGGCAACTCATGGAGTTACCCAAGTCCCTGGTGAAGATGGGTGTCACCGGCTATGTTGCCTACCTTGTTGTCAGGAGTGCGTTGGGACTCATTACGCTGACGGTAACGCAGCAAGCCAACGTGACGATGGCGTTGTTGGGGGAGTTGATTTTTCGACTGGTTGTACGTGTTAGTTTGGCCTATTTGGCTTTTGCCATTTTTGACGTATGGTTTCAGCACTACAGTTACCGAAAGCAGTTGAAGATGAGTGTGGATGAGGTGAAGCGTGAGTATAAGCAGTCAGAGGGAGATCCGCACAACAAGGCCAAGCGCAAGGAGATGCACCATGAGATTGTGGAGGGGGCGCAGATGGCGGCGGTTGCGGAGGCGACGGTTGTGGTGACGAACCCGGAGCATGTGGCGGTTGCGCTGAAATATGACAAGGAGAAGGACAGTGCGCCGCGGGTGATTGCCAAGGGGCTGGACAGCCGGGCACAAAGCATAAAGGCCTTGGCTCGCCGTTATGACGTTGCAGTGCTCAGGAATGTGCCCTTGGCGCATGCTTTGTTTCGGGTGGAGGTGGGGAATGAAATACCTGAGGAATTATATGATGCTGTGGCCGAGGTTTTGAATTTTGTCTATCACCTAAGCCACCCTGACATTTCTTCTTAGAGGAGGTTGGCAAGCGCATATGGCTTTTGCTAGCCTCTTTTTATGGTGGATGAGCCAGAGATTGCCGTTGCGCTGAAATATGACAAGGAGAAGGACAGTGCGCCGCGGGTGATTGCCAAGGGGCTGAACCTTCGGGCCGACAAAATTCAAGAGATTGCAAAAGCCAACAACATTCCTATATTGCGCAATGTTAGCTTGGCAGAGGCTTTGTTTCGAGTGGAGGTTGGGCAGGAGATTCCGGAGAGCCTTTATGATGCAGTGGCTGAAGTTTTGAATTTTGTCTATTCGCTGACGCAACAAAATGTACTTTCGCAAAGAGAATAACAAGACATGACAAACATCAACTCATCATCGCCGAAGCCCTCCATGTGGCCATGGGGGGGGGCGAAAAATGTCCATGAGAAGCTGGTTCGCTCCTCGCAGTTGGACGCCAGGCGTACAAACCGGAAGAAGGACCCCCGCGCCCTCCCACTGGCTTCTGCTGCTTTGTTGGAGTTTATAGGCCCGGCCCATTCCTCAGAAGAGTTGCGGTTGCCAGCCCCGCTCATGCCATTGGGGGAGGAGCCTTTCGATGGTTTTTCAGAGCGCGAGGCATTGGCGCAAGCTTTGGAGCGTGGCTCTCCCGAGTCACTGGGGCAACTCCAGAAGCAACTGCTGACGCTGAATGTGCCGGCAGAGCGCCTGGAGCGTCTCAAGTCCATGTTGGCCTATGAAGAAAGCATGTTGCAATTGGTGGGAGAAGTGAGCGAAACCCTGGGGGAGATTGAGAGGCTTCGCAGGGAGGCGCAACAAGAAGAGGGCTATTGAAGGGCGTGATGGCCGGCCGTTGGGTGAACGACGAGTGAAAGATGAAGCAACCGACTATATTCTCAAAAGAAGTTTTGCGACGTTGGGCAGACCGCAAAGCGAGCCTAAAAGAGGTACGCGGTTATACGGGCGCAGAGCTTTACAGTATTGCGCGGTTGGGCCATCAATTTTTCATGCAGGGGAAGATTGAGAAAGCCCGCACATTGTTTCAAGGGCTTTATGCCATTTGTCCTACAGACATTTATTTTGCCAAGGCATTGGGGGTGGTGGAGTTGGCGGCGGGCAATGCGAAGGATGCGTTGGCAGCTTTTGACATTGCGGTGCGTTTGGCTCCGCAGGACGCTTCGGTTTTGATTGGCCGGGCGGAGGTGAGGTTTGCGATGGGGCAATCTACGCAGGCGGCTGAAGACTTGTTGTCAGCCGTACGTTTGTTGCCGCCCAAGGACAAGTTGCACAAAAAAGCCAAGGCGTTGTTGTTGTTGCTTCGCAGTTTGGCTGCGCGCTGAGGTTTTTGGCACAGTCATGCTTCATGAGGGCAGCATGCACGCCTGGGGTGCCTGTTTTCCATATTTAAATGTGGGGGCTTATTCTAAGTTTGTATGCTTATTGGCGCCCACATGCGTTTCATGTGGGATTTTCATTTGACTTAGGGGGAGCTCTGAGGGAAGTCAGGGGGCGGGTGCCTTCGGCATGAATCAGTTCATTAACAAATACTCTGACATTCTTTTAGCTGGGTTGGTGGTTGCCATCATCGGGATGATGTTGATTCCGCTACCGCCTGCGTTGTTGGACGTTTTGTTGACAGTCAACATCAGTTTGTCGGTTTTAATTTTGCTGATTTCGCTTTATGTACCCAAGGCTTTGAGTTTGTCGGTTTTTCCGACTTTGTTATTGTTGACGACACTCTATAGGCTTGCGCTTTCCGTTTCGACGACGCGGTTGATTCTTTCCACGGGGGACCCTGGTGAAGTTGTTGTTGCTTTTGGCAATTTTGTTGCTTCGGGCAATTTTGTTGTTGGCGCCATTATTTTTATCATTCTGGTCATCGTCAATTTTCTTGTTATTGCGAAAGGTTCCGAGCGTGTTTCCGAGGTAGGGGCGCGTTTTACTTTGGATGCGATGCCAGGCAAGCAGATGTCCATTGATGCGGACATGCGAGGGGGCGTCATTGACTCGGAGGAGGGCAAGCGTCGCCGCAGGGATTTGGAGAGGGAGAGCTCTCTGATGGGGGCGATGGACGGGGCCATGAAGTTTGTGAAAGGCGACGCCATAGCCAACATTATTGTAACGGTGGTAAACATTGTTGGAGGGCTGGCCATTGGGGTGATGATGAAGGGGATGCCCATAGCCAATGCGGCCCGGAAATATACTTTATTGACGATAGGGGATGGTTTGGTGGGGATGATTCCGGCGATTCTCATTTCGACTTCTGCCGGCATTATTGTCACGCGTGTAGCAGGGGATGAGGAAGGCACGCACCTAGGGAAGGACGTAACGACGCAACTTTCCCGTTACCCGAGGGCGATGGCGATTGCCGGCAGCATGTTATTGGCGTTTGGGCTAATACCTGGGCTTCCGACGGTGCCTTTTCTATTATTAGGAGGGGTGCTGGGGGCTTTAGGTTATTGGATGATGAAGAAGGAGGGGGAGCCCTCGGGGCCGGTACCGGTATACGCGGAAGGGGAGGGAGGGGAGGAGGATGCGGTATTGAGGTCCTCGGAGGCCCCCCCCCCGCCCATTAACCCGGACTCAGAAATGTTTATACCGATGGTAACGCCGGTGGTTTTGGAGGTGTCCTCGGATTTGACCAAATTTGTGGACCCGAGTTTGGACCATGGGCGTTTCATGTCCGAGCTTATTCCGTTTATGCGGAATGGTTTATTTACGGAGCTTGGGATACGTTTTCCCGGCATACGCGTACGCCGGGTAGCCGGTTTTCCCTCCGCGACGTATTCTATTGCTGTGAATGAAGTCCCCTTGGTTGTAGGGCAGGTGGTGCTCAAGCACGTGCTGGTAAACGAGAAGGCGGAGCGCCTGAAGATGTTGGGGATAGAGGGGATTTCGAGCATGAACCCTGCCACGAGGCAAGCGGCGTGTTGGGTTCCGAGCTCCCACGCAGAGACCCTACGCTCCACAGGCTCCTCCGTATGGGACATACCGTCTTTTCTCATTTTACATTTGTCGGCGGTACTCAAGCGTTATGCTCCCGACTTTGTGGGGGTACAGGAGACCCAATTCATGTTGGACGAGTTGGACAAAATTTCTCCTACCCTCATTAAGGAGACCATTCCGCGGGTTGTCAACATTGTGAAGTTAACGGAGATACTGAAGCGGCTTGTAGACGAGGGTGTGTCGATTCGGGACATGCGAAGTATTTTGCAAGCGGTTGCGGAGAATGGCCAACAAGAGACGGACAGTGTCATGTTGACAGAGCGTGTACGCGCGGCCCTCAAGCGGCCCATAGCGAGCAAGCATGCTCAAGGGGGGACTTCGCTGATGGTTTATTTGTTGGACGGGGAGATAGAGCGGATTATTCAAGAGTCCATCAAATATTCGGCCAGTGGCATTGCCTATTTAGCGATAGAGCCTGAAATTTCCCGGGACATTATTCAAGCGGTGCGGCGCGAATGTGGCTCTGTGAGCCCTTCAGCCCAAAGGCCTGTTATTCTGACGAAGATGCAGGTGAGGCGCTATGTATACGCCATGTTGGCGCACGAGTTTAACCCCCCGCTTCCTGTGATGAGTTACCAAGAGTTGCCTTCTGAAATTCAAGCCAAAGCCGTCGCGCAAATTATGTTGCCTCGCTGACAGCTATTGGGCCCCCAAAAGCATTCGAAACAGCGTCCCAGGGAAGGTTTTGGGGCAGGGAGATATAGCCGAAGAGGGGGGGGAACCATTTTAAGGAAGGGATTTCGGCAGGTTAAGAGAGGGGACTTTTTTTTTGAAAAAAGATGGGTAAGGGAAGAAACTTTTTCCGACAAAGGCAGATAATCTTCATGTATCTTACAGACAACATTAACCACAGATAAGGAGAAACAAAATGTTTGGAGCTATTATTGGTGCTATAGCAAAACCGGTTTTAGGTAGCCTAGTTAGCAACGTTGCGGGTGGGCTTTTGGGCAATGTGACTTCTGGACTGAAGTCAATTACGGACGGTTTTTCTAACCAAGGAGGCGATGGTCTCAAAGGTTTGGCGAACCAAGCCCTTCGTTTGGCGGATCCCCTCGGCATATTGAGCAAACTTTTTGGCCTGGATAAAACAGAAGACAAGAGCGCTGCGAGCCAAAGCCAATGCGACAAGTGCAGCTCAAGCAGCAGCACGGATGCGCTTTTTGACCAAATTAAGGAGCTGATTAACCAACTCAAAGAGAGGACGACCAGCGATGGTGTATCCGTAACCCCCCCGACCCTTGAGCAGCGTTTGCAGGAGATTTTGGATTTGCTCAAGCAAGTGGTTTCTGGCAATGCAGGAGCCGCCGGTGCAGCAGGAGCTGCTGCGAGCACGGGTGCGGCTGCGTCTTCTGGAACAGCTGCAACCTCTGGAACAGCTGCGACTTCTGGGACGGCTGCGACTTCTGGAACGGCCGCGACTTCTGGTTCATCTGCAGCCAGCGCTCCTGCCGACCCCAACAGCCTCTCTTCGTTGATGGGCACGGTCAAAGCGCCGGATTTGAATGCGACGATGGCCACCATGAACGATCCGAAGAAGAGCCAGCAAGAGAAAGACATGGCGATGATGCAATACCAGGAGCAGATGCAGGCCTACAACCGAATGATTTCGATGATTACGAACATGATGCAGATGCAGCATGACACGCAGAAAGCGATTATTCAGAATTTCCGCGCATAATTTGTTCCAACTCATCAAAATGAGGGCGCCCTTTTTTGTTGGAGGGGCGCCTTTTTTTTGGGAAGTCCAGTGGGGGAGCCGAGGGGGGCGAGAGTAAACTGGAGTGTTTTTTTCGAAAATAAAAAAAAGTTGTTTTGGGGGAGAGGAATTGGGGGCATAAGAGAGAGCTTCGTTTTGGGGTAGTGGTTTCAGGTGCGCTTTGTTAAAGAAGTGGTTTCAAGCATTTGGTTTAAAGCAGAAGAATGGGAGAATGTTCGATGACAGACGATTCCAAACCAGCAGCAGCTACAGAAGTTGTTTCAGAGGAGAAGACGGCAAAGGTAGACGCCGATTGGAAGGAGAAACTTTATACCCCGGAGCGCTTTGCAAAATATGCTCGTGGGGAGATAAAGCTGAAGGACTTACATGCCATCAGCGGTCCTGAGATGATTTATATTGCCGAAATGGGCTACAACCTATTTCAGCAAGGTCGCTATAAGGACGCGAAGGTTATTTATGAAGGTCTCGTCGCGTTGGATCCAGACATCTGGTATTTCCACGCAGCCCTAGGTGCCATTCAACTGGAGGCCAAAGAAGCCGGGTTGACAGACGAGGAGTTCAACCTGGATACGGCCTTGGCAAGTCTCAATCGTTCCTTGGAGTTAAACCCACAAGACATTGCTTCCTGCGTCAACCGAGCTGAGGTTTATCTCTACCAGGCGAAGGTTGTTGAGGCAGTGAATGACTTGAAGGCAGCGGTGGAGATGGATCCCGACGGGACGAATGAGCAAGGCATTCGGGCAAGGCGCCTTGCGCAGGAAATGTTGACGGCGATTGAAAAGGAATCCGGCACACCAACGGAAGAATAGACACTTATAAGAAAGCCTAAACCGGTTTCAAGTTGGCTTGAGTTGCTGCAACGCTCAAGTCCATTTGAAGCCGGTTTAGAGTTTTTGAGCTTATTTTTTTGACATTTAAAATAAGATAGACTTAAAACCGCTTGGGTTGGGGCCGGGGGGCTTTTTTTTCGAAGAATTTTTAATGGGTTATAGGAAAGAGATTTTTTTTAAAAAAAGATTGCCTGTCTGAGAAACTTTTTGAGAAAAGTACGGATAATAAAATGGAACCAATCACCACAAAGGAGAAGCACCATGGGTTTGTTTAGCGGAATTAAGAAGGCAGTGAGTGGCGCAGTTAAGACCGTTGCAAAGACGGTTATAGGCAGCGTTACTTCTGGACTGAAGTCCATTACAGACGGCTTTATTAACCAGGGTGCAGGCCTTTTGAAAGGTCTTGCAGGAAAAGCCCTTTCTCGGCTGCCTGCTCCCGCACGTGCATTGAGCAACCTTTTAGGTCTGAATAAACTTGCAGGAAAAGGCATTGATAGCCTGGCCAATCAACTCAAAAGCGCCAAAAATGAAGGCATTGATGCGTTCATGGCGAAGATTCAGCAGCTGGTTTCTCAACCCAGCCAGAGGACGACCAGCGATGGTGTGTCCGTGACGCCTCCAAGCCTCGAGGATCGCTTGAAGGAGATTTTGGATTTGTTGAAGCAAGTTTCTGGTGGTACGGCTTCCACCTCTTCTTCTTCTGCCTCCTCCACCTCGAGCACGGCTTCTTCCTCAGGCGCAGCTTCCACCTCAGGCGCGGCTTCTGCTTCTGGAACCGCTGCGACCAGTGGTGCTGCTGACCCCAACAGCCTCTCTTCGTTGCTCAGTGGCGTCAAAGCGCCGGATTTGAATGCGACGATGGCCACCATGAATGATCCGAAGAAGAGCCAGCAAGAGAAAGACATGGCGATGATGCAATACCAGGAGCAGATGCAAGCCTACAACCGGATGATTTCGATGATTACGAACATGATGCAAATGCAGCATGACACGCAGAAAGCGATTATTCAGAATTTCCGCGCATAATTTGTTCCACGTCGTCAAACGAAAGGGGCGCCCTTGTTGAGGGGGCGCCTTTTTTTTGGGGAGAAGGGGGGGCAGAGAAAGAGAGAAAGCGGAGGGCCTTAGCGGAGGGGGCCTTGCTGTCAAGCGCCTGCGAAGACGAGAATTAGAAAAACCAAAGCAATGAGAGCAACACCCCCACCAATCACCAGCAACACAACGGCTTGTTTGCCTTTGAGGGAAGGAGGAGGGGGTATTTTTTCTGGGGAGGGCTCGAGGTTGTTGAGGGCCTCTTGAGGAGCGTCGTCTTCGGATTCCAGTGGGGGGGAGGGCTCAATGGGGGGGGGGGGCACAGGGGGAACGGAGATAAGAGTACCCAAAAGGGAGGGGGTTTTTCCGTTAGTGTTTGGGGGGGGTGGGCCAATGAGGGAGCGGTCCACCTTGGGGTTGTCCAAGTCTATATAAAGCATTTTAATGCCGCCGATTTCCAGCTCATCCCCATCGTTCAGCGTAGCGATGCTAACGGGTTTTCTATTGAGGCGTATACCGTTGCGACTCCCCAAGTCTTCGACATGGGTCCCCCCCAAGTCCCTTCGCAGTTTTGCATGTTTGCGGGAGACGAGGTCTGTTTTCAGCAACACCTGGGCCTCGGGTGTACGCCCGACAACATATTCACGTCCCTCTTCAATCTCAATACGGGTCCCCTCTTCGGGGCCATTCATAATCCTCAGGTAGGGTTTTTCAGAAACAATGACGAGTTTAGGGGGGCCATGGGGTCCTGTTTGGCTGACTTGGACAATGGTTTCGAAGGACAAGTCAAACTGAGCGATGGCGATGATGTCGCCATTATAGAGGCGGCGTTTTTCATGAGGGGACAAGGGCTCATTGTTGACTTGAGTTCCGAAGGAGCTTCCGGAGTCCTCTATATAGCAAATGTCACCATCTCTGGTGATGCAAGCATGCGAGCGCGAGACGGCTTGTAGCGAGAGTACAACATGGCAACCCGGGTCTCTCCCCAGCGAAATTTTATCCAAGTCAAAGACTTCCGTACGTGGCTCCTGAGAGGGGCCTGGCTGGTCTCTGCGGCTAACTGTGAGGCGAACATTCATGGTTTCAACGGGTGAGAGGGGGGCCCCCGAAAGCCTGTGTCGCCGAGGTATTTTTCGCACGTTTCACGCTCTTTGGGGAATTCTGTTTCGTCCGTAAATTTGAGGAAATTTTGACAAGCCGTTTTGGCTCTTGTCGCGTTAAGCTCGTCATTGAAGATTTTGAACAGTCCATAATAGCAAGGGGCATATTTGTTGTTGTAGCGCAAGCAGCGCTCATAGGCCCTTTGCTCGTGGTTTCGAAGTCCTTTTTCTCCATAAGCAAGCCCCAGGCTATATTGGCTTTCCGGTGTTTGCTCTGAGCCTTTGGTTTCTTCCAGTGTTGTGAGGGCAGGCGTTAGCAGGGCGCATTTTTCCACGGCGAGGGGGAGGTTTTTGGGGCACCCGAGAATGCTGGGGTTGGCCTCAATGCATAATGTATAGGCGTTAGCGGCCTCGCAAAACATGCCTGCTTGCATATAAGCATTGCCCAACTCCAAGCGGACATCCGCATATTGGGGAGAGAGCAACAGTGCCTGTTTGAAGTATTCAATGGCATTCAACACATTATTGTTGTCGTCCAACTCCAGTTGCCCCAAGCGTGCCCAGGGGTCCGCCAGGTGGGGGTATGTTTCGGTGAGCGTCAAAAGCTCTTTGCGAGCGTTTTTGTTTTTTTTCATACCCATATAGGCGAGGGCGAGGTTATAGCGGGCTTCTGCATAGTCAGGGTTGACTTTGAGAGCGCGCTGAAAGTTGTCATGCGCGCGGCCATATTGGCGGTTTTTCAAATAAATATAGCCGAGGTTTTGATAGGCTTGTGCCTGCTCCGGGTTATAGCGCAAAGCTTTAATGAAACACGCTTTGGCGACGTCTTCTTGGCCTCTGGACAGGGCAATAATGCCTTTGTTTGTCCACAAATCACCATATTGAGGGGAAAACTGCAAGCCAACGTCGCAGTGCACTTCGGCGCGCTCCAAATCTCCCAAGTGCACATATTTTGCACACAACTCATTTTCTGCAAATGCGCGGGGGTGAATCTCTGTCCGAAGACAAGCGAGAGCGCCCAACAGAAACAGAACGATAAAAGCGCGGGTCAGCATGTCCCCAATCTAAAGGAGCTGGAGAGAAGCTGCAACCGGGCCAAGCATTCTTGAAAGAAATATTTTGGGAGTGCAGGCAGTGGGCACTCCATGTTTTTGAGGAAACCGTTTTAAGTCACCGCGGTTTGCAAGGCATTTGGCAGGTGTTTTTTTCCGGGAAGCAAAATTTTTTTTAGCAGCTACGCTTTTGGTGTCGACTACGCTAAGACGAGGGCATGAGAGCATTCTTTTGGAGCAGTCTTTTGGCCGTCCTATGCTTTTCTACCTCCGCACAGGCGCAATATGCCAACAAAAGCCTGGGAGTGGGCCTTGGAGCGACGGGTTTTTTCTCAAGGGGGGAGCCTTCGGATTGGGGGGTTTCATTGGCTTTGGCGGGCTCCATTTATATTGAGGATGGTTGGGAGGTGGGGGTGCAGATTCCGCTGATGATTTACCGAGATGCTGTTAGTGGGCGCCAACACTTTGCCATGGGCCTAAACGCCAACTTCCGCTACCTCTTCCTGGAGGAACATATTCGCCCCTATTTGGGAGCTCAACTGGGAGGCAGCTATATTTTCGGGAGGAGCAGCGAGGATGTTTCCTTGTTTGGGGAATTGGGCCCCATGGGGGGTGTTGACTTTTTTGTTTCGGACACTGTCTCCATTGGCCCCAGGGTGTTTGCCACTGCCTATTGGGCATTGAATGAGCCGGTACGTTTTTCAGTGGGTGGTATTGTGGCCGTACATGTTTGGTTTTAGGGGCTGGAATTTTCTTTTGCAGGGGGAGGAGGGAGGAGTTTGGAGACAGCGGAGAGGACCCATTTTTCATCGGAGAGGTTGTTGGGTTTTTGGAGGCCAAATTCGCGTTGCAGGTGTTGGGAGAGGGCCCGGAAGACGCGCAGTCGCGCCTCGAGGGACAACTCTTCGCGTTGCAGGCTGCTTTGCAAAAGCAAGTGACGCTCCTCGGGCGTCAGGCTATGCAGGCAGTTTTCGTATTTGCGGTTGCTCCAAAACCTTTCTTCCTCTCTGGTGAGTTGAATGGGGGGGGGGAGGCGCACGGGGCGCTCATAGACAACCAGCGTATGGGCGAGAAAGTCCCCCAGCCTTTGTTGGGTGTTGGAGAAGAGAGCAAAGCCTGCCCCTACAAAATAGCAGCTGAAGGCATTGAGGAACCAGGGGGCAGAGTCCACCGGGCGCACGAGGTTGCGCAAAAAAGCCTGCATTCCCCCCAGGCGTACCCCTGTTTTTTGAATGACGCGAATATGCATGACATATTTGCCGAGGGTTTTCCCCCCGAAAAACCACTCAAGGGCCCACATATAACCCACCTTTACAAAGAAGAAGGCGAAAATGAGGAAGAGGAAAGACAGAGGGCCTAGGGTTTCACCGACGGCGGGGATTTGGAAAACCAAAAGCACGAGGAGGAAGCAGAGGAGGAGGAGGGCGGCGCAAACCAAGCTGTCCAAAAGCAAGGCGAGGGAGCGCCGAAAAATTCCGGCCAACTCAAACCTAAACTCAATGTACTCGGGTGTGCTTATTTTATAATACTTGGAGAGTGTCCTTTGGGCCGGAGGTATTGGGGAGGAGGAGTGCATGGCATGTCTCAACAACAGAAGACGGTTTTATGGATTTGGCTGAATTTGTGAATGAAAAACGTCACCGTTGGGAGAGTTTGGAGCGGCTTTTGCAGGTGACTGAAACCCAAGGGGTGAGGGTATTGTCCGTAGAGCAGGGCAAGGAGTTTATTCGTCTCTACCGCCTGGCCTCCTCGGACTTGGTGTGGAGCCAAGCGCACGCGGGCCTTTCGGAGGTTGTGGACTACCTCAACCGCCTGGTAGCGCGAGCCTATGCGCAAGTAGCCCCCCGGCCCAAGTTGCATGTGCGTGCGTTGTTTTTGTTTGTTTTGGAGGGTTTTCCCAGGCTTTTGGTTGGTGAGTGGAGGGTTTTTGTTTTGGCGGTAGGCCTTTTTTTCGGGGGGGCCGGGTTTGGTTATTTGGCTGCGCACGCCAACCCGGAGTTGGCGCACCATATGGTTTCGGAAGACCATATATTGGAGGACCCGGCGCAGCGTGTGCAGCGGGAAGCTACGGGTGAAACGCTTGCGGGGGACAAGCAGGTTTTGTTTGCGAGTTTTTTGTTTACGCACAACATTCAGGTGGCCATTTTCTGTTTTTGTTTGGGGTTGACTTTGGGCATAGGGACGGCGCTGCTGTTGTTTTTCAACGGCGTACTTTTGGGGAGTTTGGCCTGGGTATATGCGCAGAAGGGTTTGTTGGCCTGGTTTTGCGCGTGGATATTGCCGCACGGCATTCCCGAAATAACCGTCATATGCATAGCGGGCGCCGCGGGTTTTCTCCTCGCGCGTGGCATTGTTTCCCCCAAGGACAAAAAGCGCAGCACCGCCCTCTATGAGGCCTCCAAACCCGCCACCCAACTCCTGCTGGGGACTTTCCCCCTATTTGTCTATGCGGGTATTATTGAGGCCACCCTCTCCCAAATACACCCCCCCAAGCTGAGCATTGCCTTCAAGCTTGGTTTCGCTTTGTTTTCAGGCCTGCTGGTTTATGGTTATTTGTTGTCGCCACTTTTGCAAAGAGTATGGTGGGGGTTAAGAGGAGGGGGGACGCCCTCCGGGCGGAGTTTATTTAACTGAGAATGTTTTTTTTGGGCCTGCGGCCCGGGCCATTTTTTGAAATGCTTCTCTTTGCCCTCCGGGCGGGTTTATTTAACTGAGAATGTCTTTATGGGCCATGCGGCCCGGGCCCTTTTTGAAAATGTTTCTCTTTGCCCTCCGGGCATTGTTCTCTTTGGGCCTGCGGCCCGCGCTTTCTCGCCCTCCGGGCATTCTGCCTCCGGCGGGGAACTTTTTGCTCGCCCAAAAAGTTCCTCAAAAACGGCTCCCTCCGGTGGCCCTGCGGGGCCTTCCGCATCACTTCCGACCCCCTCCGGAGCTTCCCTCA
>Ga0209755_10002295_pt1 | contig 26635 bp, 25 predicted proteins | sample TergutCo191P1_FD_187301 | JGI IMG/M metagenome (GOLD analysis project Ga0209755, IMG submission 187301) | Cornitermes sp. P1 segment gut microbial communities from Petit-Saut dam, French Guiana - Co191P1 (SPAdes) (version 2) | ecosystem: Host-associated > Arthropoda: Insects > Digestive system...
CGGCCCAGGTATGTGCATACATGCTCACGATATCCCGCGTTCCGCAGGTTATAACCGAATCGCTCGCCCCGCTTGTCGAAAACCCCATGCTTCTGAATTTTGTCTTGCAGACAATCATTATCGTGATGGGGCTTGTTATCGACGTTGTGCCAACAATCCTAATCATGACACCGATTATGTTGCCATTGCTACAGGCGGCGGGCATCGATCTTGTGTATTTCGGCATAGTGTTTACGCTTTCGAACTGCCTTGGCCTGACCTCCCCCCCCGTCGGGCCAGTTCTTAACGTGGCCTGTGCGACCGGGAAGGTAAAGATGGAGGAACTGCTGCCAACCATTGTCCCATACTATATATTCCAGTGTCTTTTGGTGCTGGCGTTCGTGTTATTCCCAGAATTAATCACGGTGCCGTTGCAATGGATAGCGGGCTACACGGCGCTTCCCCAGCAAAACATTATCCAAATTCTATTTGGAAGATAAACCCACGGGAGGGCGAAAATGCTGCAACTACTGACAGAAGAACCCAAGTCCCTTGTGATGACGCAGGAAAAGGATCCCGCCATAACAGGCCCCAGGGAGGTTTTGGTAAAGGTAAAAGCCGCCGGCATCTGCGGATCCGACATGCACATTTACCGTGGCACTTCCCCCGTCGCGACATACCCACGGGTTATGGGGCACGAGATTGTTGGGATCGTCGCGGAAACGGGGAAAGACGTTAGCCGTGTAAAGACCGGCGATCATGTTATCGTCGATCAGATTTTGGCCTGCGGCGAATGTTACCCCTGTGGCATAAAACGACCGAACGTCTGCTCGAACCTGAAAGTTCGCGGCGTTCACATCGACGGTGGCTATAGGGAATACATGACGGTGGGGGAGGACTCGCTTTATGTTCTTCCCAAAGATTTGCCCTTTACCGACGCCGTCATGATAGAACCCATGAGTATCGCGTTTCAGGTTTCCTCTCGGGGGGAAATAACGAAAGACGACACGGTGTTTATACTTGGTGCCGGTGCCTTGGGCAAAAGCCTAATCCGCGCAATACTTTTAACGGGCGCAACGATAATCGTCGCGGACACCGTGGCCAAGCGTCTGGAAGAGGCCGCCGAACTTGGCGTAAATTATTGCATTAATTCTGGCGAGGAAAACTTGGCGGAAAAATTGCGCGAGTACACGAAATGGGGGCCGTCGGTTTCCATAGACGCGGCGGGTTTCGCCGAATCCCTTTCCCTGCTTAGCGAGGTCTCAAGCAACGCCAGCCGCATCGTCACAACCGGTTTTCTCGACAGGCCGTCGGAGGTGCAGCAGCTTAGGATAACCGCGAAGGAGCTCGACATAAGGGGATCGAGACTCCAAAACAAAAAGTTTGAGGAAGTGATTTGTGCGTACAAGGCTGGAAAGATAAAGCTTGAAGGTTCGGTTTCGCACGTTATCCCCTTTGCAGATGCGGTCGGCGCGTTCGAGATGGTGGACTCTGGGAAAGAGGACATAAAAAAGGCCGTTTTTTTCATGGGGTAAAATCCCCTCACCTTCGCCCAATAAGCTCCCAAAGCTCATCTGGCTTGTCGATTATCCGCGCCGCGCCAGCTTCCTGTAGAGTGGCCTTGGAACGAAAGCCCCAGGTTACGCCCAGCGGGAAACACCCAGAGTTTAAGGCCGTTTCCATGTCGATTTCCGAATCGCCCACAAAGACCGTCTCGTGGGGGTTTTTGCCCATATCGGCGAGCATCTCCCATGCCGCCGCAGGATTGGGCTTGGGGGCGATGCCAGGACGCAGACCGCATACCGCGTCGAAGACCAGCGGCGAGAAAAAGTCGTGCATTACCCGGTGCAGGGTCGCGTCGGCCTTGTTGCTAAGGACGGCGATTTTTATTCTTCTGGCCTTAAGCTCGGTCAGTAGTTCCCGAACGCCGGGGTAGACCTTGGAAAGGCTTTTTTCCGCAGGCTGTTCTTCCATTAGCTTTGCGGCATAGCTTCCTACCTTCTGGGCGTTTTCGTCGGTTCGCGCCCCATCCGGCAGGGCAAGGGCCGCCGTTTTTGCAATGCCCCAGCCTACCTTGTTACGGTATTCCTCGGTTCGCAAAACGGGGAAACCATGCGTTTCAAGGGCCTGATTCATTGCGGTGGCTATATCCTCCAGCGTGTCAATCAGTGTGCCGTCGCAGTCAAAAATGATGCTCCTGTACTTCGTGTTCATGTCGTTTGCTCCTTTGCGTTTCTTAGTTTGCGTAACTCAAAAAATATCATCGTGCCGGTAATGCACAGCGCGAGCGTGTCGGCAACTGGTCCAGCCGCTATAACTCCCCACAGTCCCCAAACCCTTCCAAAAATAAATACCAGGGGAACAAGAATCAGACACTGGCGTAGAAGTGAAAGGAGTATTGATATTCTTGGACGACCCGTCACCACGAAAAAAGTCGTGGAGATAACCATAAAGCCAGCCGTGGGCAACAGGATGGACATGATTCGCATTGCGCGCGGTGCAAAATACATAAGCGCGGGATCGGCCTGTGACACGAACATGCCCACCAGTTGCACGGGAAACAGCATGATTGCGGCGAATCCCAAAATGCAGATCGCCGTGCCGGCTGCGACGGCAAGTCGGTAGGTGCGAAAAACGCGATCGAACTTCTTTGCCCCGTAGTTGTACCCCAGCAAAGGCTGCGCCCCCTGGTTTATACCGAAAATTGGCATAAAGATTAACATGTGAATAGCACCGACAATATTATGCCCCGCAAGAGCAATATCGCCGCCGTTCGCGATCCCCAAGGCCGCCGCGCCGTACCAGCCCATGCTCAAGTTGTACAAAAGCTGCACTCCGGACATGGTAATCTGAAAAAGAAAGTGCGCCGAACCAAACGACACGATCTGCGCGACAATGGCAAGGGACGGCTTGAACGTTTTCAGGTTAAGCCTAACCGCCGCCTTTTTCCCCATGCTGAATTTAAGTATCCACACCATGGAAACACCCTGCGCGACAACCGTGGCCCAGCCCGCGCCCGCGACACCCCAGTCAAAAACCAGAATGAAAAGGGCATCGAAAACGATGTTAAGAATTGCCCCGATAAGCAGGGCAACCATGGTAATGACCGGAAAGCCCTGCGCCCTGGTGCAGTGGGAAAAACCGAAGGCCAAGAGGCTAAACACCGAGGCGAACAGAATGACGCGGAAGTAACCACGGGCGTAACCCAGTGCCGCGCTGCCCTCCGGCGCACCCAGCAGGGAAAGGATCGGATCCAGAAAGATAATGCCCACGACGGTCATCAAAATGCCAGTACCCAGAAGCAGAAAAAAGCAGTGCGCCAGGGCGTTTTCAGCTTCCTGCTTTCGGCCCTGTCCCAGCCGCATGGAAATCATGTTGGCCGCGCCTATGCCAAACAGCATGGCAAACGCCAGCGATATGGTCATAAGGGGCATTACCAGCGAAAGGCCGCCCAGGGCCATTTCGCCGACTGCCTGCCCGATAAAGATGCGATCGACAACGGCATAGGTGCCACTGACCAGCATTCCAGTTACGGCGGGGATGGAAAAACGAAGAAGCAGCCTGCCTATGGGTTCGGTACCCAAGCGGTCGGCGGCATGCGTCCCGGCCAGGATGGGCGAACTTTCGGTGGTCGCGGTTTCTGGTTTTGCTTTCGACATGGCTCCAGCCAATGCAGTCTCCCAGTTACCACGGGAAGTAGACAAATACTTTCATGATTTCGTCGGGTTTCCCAGCTTCTGGTTCTCCAGTTATCTCGGACTCTTCGGTTTTGCCAAATTCCCCAGTATCCTCGGTTTCCGTTTCCACTAGAATCCATCTTACGTTGGCGGGTATTCCCCCAGCAGTAGCCGTGAAATCGGGTTCCAGAAAAAAGGACCCTGGCTTTTCGGAAAAGATCCTCCATTCGGCGGATTCACCAGGGGGAATCCCTTCCATATCGTCCATCCAGCCCCCTCTTTCGGAAAGAGTGGCCTTCTCCTCAGTCATGTTCGTCACCACAATATCCATGAACGGGCGCATGTAAAACACTCCAGTGGCACCGTGATTGGTGGCCTGGTAGTCAAACCATACCCTGTTGTACGGTCGGTACCATTCCAGAAGTTGGTGTGCCCTTGTTTCGAAATGGGTATACGCTCCAGGGCTAAGCGTCAATTCCCCAGTGTGACCGAACCTGAAAGTAACATCAACAAGGGAATTATTGGTAACACGAGTTTCGGCCCATTCGTGTCTGCCACAAGAAACCAACAGGAAAGCGATGGCAAGGAAAAAGGCTGTTTTTTTTACGCTCATGGAGACCTCCAGTCCCAATACTACAATTTATGGGAACCAAGGTCAATTATTGGCTAGAGGAGCGTTTCGGCGGAACAACCTGTTTTCCGAATCTGTATTTCCCTGCAAATGCCAAGATCGCCAACTTACCATGCTGTTTGCGGGACAAGTCTTTCCCATGGTGATGTTTCCAGCGCATCCCTGTCTATGAAAACAAATATCTGCGGTTCAAAACCGGGCTGCGGATGAAGGGCGTTTCGCATGTTGAGATGAGGCAAGGGCACGCTACCCGAACGAATCATGGTGGTGGGATCGCGAGTGCGGGCATCCCAAGCCCGTTGCGCCTCGGCGTAAAGGGCTAGCGCACGGGTGCGGTGGCTGAGATCCCCAGTCTGGGCAAAAAATCTTTCGCTTGCGACACCGGCGTTATTGCGCACCATCATAAGGCGCTCGGTAAGTTCGAGATACTCTGGATTGTCATCGGGCAACAAGATCGACAATTGGGAACGCTGGCCTTCCAGTATGGTCAAAAGGCGGTTGTAGAAGTCCCAGGCGGCAAAATAATCGCCGTGCTTAAAAGCGGAATTCCCCAGGGCAAACAACACCCGCCGGTTCAAGGGAAGCTCCGAGGCAGCTACAAAGAAATATTCAAGCGCGTTTCCCCAGCTTTCAAGGTTGTAGTAAGCCACACCCATGCGGAACAGCATTTCAGGGGGTGCCCACCCGTGCCGTTCCGCCATACGGTAGAAATTCAGCGCGGTCTCCATGTTGGGGACCCCTCTGGTGAAATACTCAAGGTCGCCAAGCCCGGCGAAAAGCCTGCCGAAATTGGGCGAGGGGGTCAGGATTCGCCGCCTGATGCCATCCTCGTACAGGTTGACACCCCTTACCAGCTGTTCCTCGGCAGGGATGAATTCCCTGTCATTGATCAGCACGTCCGCATAGCGCCGATGGGCATCGATACGGTAACGAAGCCGGCGGACGGATTCCTCGCGGGTATTGTCAAGGGCGCGAATAGCCTGTTCTAAGAAGATCCGTTCCTCGATGTTTCGCCCAAGGCTGTGGTAGAAACGGGACAGATGATAATGCGGATCTGGCAGATTGGGATCCAGCCTTACTGCCTCCAGGAGGATATCTGGCACCCCGCGAATCTGTCCGCGGAATTCGTTTGGAACACCCCGCACCTCCTCGAACTGCTTGTCAAGAAGGTAGCCACCAAGCTCGGCAAGCGTGCTTGCCTGCATGGTTCGCCTGGGATGGGCGTCAAACCAATTCCTAAGATGAAGAACTTCCCTTAAGTTGTCCGTCCGAATAAAGAACCTAAGCATTCGCTCCACGACCGGTGGAGTCCAGCCATGTGTCTCCAGCACTCGGGCAAAGGCGATACGGGCATCCTCGAACCTGGCGGGTTCTATTTCGCCCCACGCAAGGGCGTTGTCGCCCACCGCCAGCAGCGCGTCGAAATCGTCCGGGTAAAAATCTAGAAGATGCCGCCTTATAATATTATCCGCCTGCGCATAATTACGCATGTAATTTGTTTGGAAATATGCGAAATCCAGCACCCCCTTTCTATCGCGCGGAAAATAGCGCAGAAGCATTTCGTACTTTTGCTCGACGAGGGTTAGCTGCCAGTGGTAGAGGAACGCCTCGGCATATCTGTAAAACCAGTTTCTGTTGCGGTCTATATTGAAGGCTTCGGCAAACCGTTCGTTTGCCTGTTGGAATTCCCCGGCGTGCAGAAGTTGATAACCGCTTTGGTAGATCCTTGATGCCCTAATTGGGGGGAGGCTAAAAAGGACGATGGCCACCACTGCCGCAACACCAATCCCTATAAGCACAGCCCGTTTCGGCACGGGCCTAGTTTTGACAGACGGCGAAACTGACCCTGGTTTTCGGTTGCACGACCTGTACTTGGGACGAGGGGGATTAAAAGCGAATGTTTTTTCGGCATTTTTGATGGAAAGAACATCTGTCGATTCCTTTTTCTGTTTTTTGTGTTTGTAAACCAATATTGCGATTGCCGCTATTAATGCGACCAATACGATTGCCATACTATCTAAAAACAACGGCCTTGTTGCTCTTAGTTCGGTGGCAAACTTGACCACTCCGTTAAACAAAGGAATGATGTAAGGAACACCAAACCTTAGTATTATAATCGTCGATGCAATAATTCCAAGGAATATACCAATTTTTGGTAAACGTGATTGGCTAACAAAGGTAACGGTTACATTGCCGTCCCCAGTATTTATAACGACAGGTTTTTTACTTCCAAGACTTGTTTTAATTGTGCTTCTATCCTGAATCTCCTTGCTCCATTCAGGATCACGAAATGACGCACCGCAGCTTTCGCACTTAAACATCAATGTTTTTTCTATGTATGTGACTTTTTTGCCACCGCACTGATCGCAAGAAACCCTGTGCATCCTACCCCCCCTCACAAATCCAGTTTCACGCCCTTCCTGAGCGTCCCTCTGGGCCACTCGGAACCCGCCGCTTCCTGCGGGGCGGGTCGGGCATTATGCCGCAGCCTGCGACTTGACCTGAGCCCTTAAACTAGGGGCGAACAAGACGGAAACCGATGTTGCGGTTCCGATTGGACGGAGCGGTCCCGTTCCGGTCCGCGGAACGCGCGTTAGCCGACGTACTGACCCAGCTCCCGCCGCGAAGCACGCGGTTCGACCCCGAGGTCGCGCGCACGGGATCCCAGACCCACTCCCACACATTCCCACTCATGTCGTATATCCCAAGCGCGTTCGGTCGCAGCATTCCCACAGGCTGAGTGCCCCCGCCGCTGTTGCCCATGTACCATGCCACCGTGCCCACTGTGTTGCTTCCCGAGAATTCGTAATTTCCGCGACACACCATGCCCCCGCGAGCCGCAAACTCCCATTCCGCCTCGGTCGGTAGGCGGTAACCGTTCGCGCCGCGATTCCAGGTTACGGTGCGGTTCGCCTGGGTGCCGCTTATCGTGTACGCGGGCGTAAGGCTGGCGCGATGGCTTTTCGCGTTGGCGAACTCTATCGCATCGAACCAGCTTACCCCTTCCACGGGAAGGCTCCTCCAGTTTGTACCCGTAAAGTGGCTGGGGCGCGTCCCCATCAGGTCGTACCATTCCCCCTGCATCACCAGGTGCCTTGCCATGTTGAAGGTACTCAGCGTTACGTTGCGGCCGCCTATCATCTTGGTTCCACCTCCCACGCGAACCATGCCGGCAGGCGCGGTGGCACGGGCCGGCGGCGGTGCTCCTCGGTTTATCAGAGGCAGGGCCAAGGTCAGGGGCAGAATCAGCGCCAGTCCAACAACCGCTACTATAAACACCTTACGACCGCTTTTTTCTTTGGCATTTTCAATGGAAGGAACATCTACAGGTTGCTTCTTCTTCTGTTTCTTGTTTTTGTAAACCAATAATGCGATTGACACAATCAATGCGACTGCCATAATTGATAAAAACCACGGCCATGCAAAAAAACCTCGACTTAGCTCATTGACAAACTCGACATCTTCGTTAAACAAAGGAATGATATAGGGGAGAGTAAACCTCGCTATCGTAATCGTTGATGCAATAATTCCAAGGTATAGACCAACTTTTGGTAAATGTGATTGGCCAACAAAGGTAATTGACACATTGCCGTCCCCAGTATTAATAACTACGGGCTTTTTACTTCCAAGACTTGTTTTAATTGTGCTTCTGTCCTGAATCTCCTTGCTCCATTCAGGATCACGAAATGACGCACCGCAATTTTCGCACTTAAACATCAATGTTTTTTCTATGTACGATAATTTTTTGCCGCCACACTGATCGCAAGAAACCCTGTGCATCCTACCCTCCTCTTATCGCATTTTAACACTATAACCTTTTTATTGTTTATTTTCCTCAACAAATCGTTTGAACCTCTTTTTGTCCTCTGGCTTAACACTACTCGTAAAATTGCATGATACTCCATAAATATCGCTCTTTGTTGTAATCTCACCACTATTTGACGTTCAATGCAGGATTAGTACATCTTTGCAAAATTCCGTTTTGTATGTCCCGATGAATCCTTTACACTGGGGCGTACATTTTGTTGCCGTGTACTCCCTAATCTGTTAATCCAGTGGGGGTATCCTGACGTTAAAACCAGCCAGAATCATGTTCGGATTTCTGATATTGTTATGCCTTGCGATCCTAGGATACTGCAACGGATCCCGGTAGAAGGCCGCAGCGATATCCCATAATGTGTCGCCCCAGCGTATTTGGTATACCACGCCATTGGGCGGTATCATCGGTGGAACCCTGTGCGTAAGGGCGGGCGCAGGGGGGCGCTGGCCTGGAATCACTTGAGCCAGCGGAACGGGCGGAACGGCTGGTGCCTGAATGATCGGCGGGCTTATTTCCATGACCAGTAGCTCCGGGGTTACCAGCATCGCTGTCATTTCCTTTAACGGCGCGTCCAGCCTGGCCCTTTCAGAAACTAATGGAGAATAAGCTCTGATTTCTGCCGCGGCAATTGGAATTTCAAGAGATCCATATTGAAACAAAGGAACGAGGAAAGGATGAATAAACCTCGTTATCGTAATCATTGATGCAATAATTACAAGAAATATACCAATTTTTGGTAGATGTGATTGGGTAACAAAGGCAACTGTCACATTGCCGTCCCCTGTATTAATAACTACAGGCTTTTTACTTCCAAGACTTGTCTTAATTGCGCTTTTGTCCTGAATTTCCTTGCTCCATTCAAGATCACGAAATGACGTACCACAGCTCTCGCACTTAAACATCAAGGTTTTTTCTATGTACGTGACTTTTTTACCGCCACACTGATCGCAAGAAACCCTGTGCATCATAACCTCCTTTTGTTATTTATTTTCCTCCACAAATCGCTTGAGTCTTTTTTTGTCTCCTGGCTTAACGCTGCTCTTGAAATTGCACAACACCCCATATATATCGTTCTTTGTTATAATCTCATTATTGTAATCGCCGCCAGCCTCCTTTATTTCTACTTGACGTTCAATGCGAGCATCGGTACATCTGTTGCAAAATTCCGCTATGTCTGCCCCATTGAAATTATCTGTTTTCGCAACAAGGTCGTCAAAGTCAAGATCTTCGGCTATTGGCAAATCGGCAAAATTTCTCTTTAATATATATCTTCGCGCATCCGCATCTGGCAATGGAATTTCAATTCTCTCACTGAAGCGACCTGAACGCAGAATTCCACTATCAATATCCCAAGGGCGATTAGTCGCGGCAAGGAGCAAAAGAATATTATCTGGTTTCGAAAAACCGTCTATTTGATTCAACAGTTCGTTCACCGCACGAGGCATAACTGTGGATCTCGTGCTCCTCGATGGAGCAAGGCCATCAAATTCGTCAAAGAAAATTACAGCAACTTTTTCTTTTCTTGCAGTGTCGAAGAGTTCTTTAATATTTTTTTCGGTATCACCGACCCACTTGCTCACAATGTCGGAACACTTTATGGAATAAAACTTGGCATTTACTTCGTTTGCTACGGCTTTTGCAATCATGGTTTTTCCAGTTCCTGGCAATCCGAACATCAAAACCCCACCGCCAGCCCTTTTTTTGTTGGCTTCATAAATTTCGGGGTGTTTTATTGCATTAATTACCCTGCGGCGAATCGTTTGTTTTACATCCTCTAGGCCCGCAATATCATCAAAACTTATATCCGGAACCTCTGCCGGGGCAAATTTGACACATTCTTCATCATCCTCTTCTTTAGGAAAAGCCGATTCTGGCTTGTTTTCAGAAGGATTATGATTTTGTTGTTCCTGTGTTTCTGCGAGTAACAAGTCGGCATAGCTTATTATTTTGTTTGCCCTATTAAGCAAGGCTATTTTTAATTCGTCTTCGCTCGACAGTGCCACTTCCAGCAAGCACTTGCTCGCCAAATAGAACGCTCGCTTTGCCGCCGCAAAATTACACGCATTCTTCTCATTGTTCGCTTGCCCGTAGTATTTATTGAACTTGTCAAGAGTCATTTAAACCACCCCGCAATATAGTTATAGAACCAGCTATGATTCTAAGCTGCTAATTTTCGAGTCAAGGTCTTTTAATTGAGCCTTAATCTTGGCATCCGTATTGGCGGGGCTTTTCTTCTGGTCAACAGCCAACAGTTCTTGAATTTCAAGCAACGCCATTTCATCGCTCATTTCTTCTTCGTCATTCCAAACCTTGCCTGCAAGACCTTCAAGGTCTATTCCCCCACTTGCAGAAGGCAATTCGCTTAGTTTTTTAGTCAAACTAAGTTCGATTTTTATTTTCTCATCTTCGGTCATACCTCCCGTTTCCTCGGGAGTAGTAAGAATATCAATTTCGCGCAATGCTTCAGCCACAAGATCACCAAGCGCATCCACTCCTGTCGTACTGCCACGCAATTGGGTTTCTACGGTGCCTATCTGCACCAATGCAAGTTTATGGTTGGCGAGTTCTTTCGATTTTGCCTTATATGCCGAAAGTGAAGCAGAATCCTTCAATTCGCTGGCTTGCTTGCCTAATTGCAACTTTTCTCTTTCAAGTTGCTTAATCTTGCTTTCAAGCTGACGCTTTTTCTTGAAAAGATTAAGTTCAGATTGTTCTCTTGTTTCTTTTGCTAGACGCTCTTTCGCTTCCCGCGCTTCCTTGTCTTTCTGCGCCTGGCTTTTGAACAAATCACCGAGTGGCATGATAATGCCTCCTTAAAATTTTATTTAAGTACCCACTGGTACCTATCTATATAGAAGTCTGAATATCAACCTCGTACAGTAGCCACAAGATCACCAAGCGCATCCACTCCTGTCGTACTGCCACGCAATTGGGTTTCTATGGTGCCTATCTGTGTTATTGCAAGTTTATGGTTGGCGAGTTCTTTTGATTTCGCCCTGTATGCCGAGAGTGAAGCAGAATCCTTCAATTCGCTGGCTTGCTTGCCTAATTGCAATTTTTCTCCCTCAAGCTGCTTAATCTTGCTTTCAAGCTGGCACTTTTTATTGAAAAGATTAAGCTCAGCTTGTTCTCTTTTTTCTTTTGCTGAACGCTCCGCCGCTTCCTGCGCTTCCTTCTGTTTCTGCGCCTGGCTTTTGAACAAATCACCGAGTGGCATGATAATGCCCCCTTAAAATTTTGTTTAAGTACCCCCACTGGTACCTATGAAGTCTGAATAAAACATTCCGTTTCAATTTGCTTTCTCTTCGTTGCAGAAATGCCAGCAGGGTCTGCCGACACTTCGCGCTCATCCTGTTTCTGAGCCTGTAATAAGGACTCTGGTGCTGGTATTGTCATCGTTGCGGATAGAGGCATTGCTTCGGCATCTGCATAACGACTCTCAATAATCCGCTGGTTTTCATCGGCAATTGTTTCAAATTTATGCTGATGAAACAGATATATCGCCGTTTGCTCCTCAATTTCCGCCGGTACGCCTTGGAGTCCGCGCAGTCTCTCGTAAAAAACAATATCTTCAGGCTTTAAACGAGTCATCATCTCGGTTATTATTGAGGCAAGATGCTTAATTTTTAGAGATATATCATAATACGTAGCTTCACAGGCTTTTTTTTCAGATTCCAGCATATAAAGCGTAGGATCGCCTGGGGGCGTTCGTTCAATCTTTTTTAAGTTAACCGCATTTTTATGAATAAGGCTCTTTACATTGTCAACCTTTTCATGCACCTGCACTTTGAGTTCAAGTAAGTTTTTACTAAATTCGTCAACAACGTATTTGTCCTGGCTCGCCCGCGTGTCAACGAGATTGTTAATATGTTCTAAATAAACTCCTACGGTGCTTACGTTTTGTAGATCTACCTGATTACGAACTTGGTATAATAACGTAAACAACTCATCGTCTAACGCTTTCCAATTAGAAGGAAAACGTGCCTGGCGTAAAATCTTACTCCTTAACAAGGACAACTCTTGCCTTGTCTCACCATCGGAGGTAATTCCCGCTATATCATCAAACTGGTTCGCCAGTTTCATTTTCGATTTATTAGCCTTGCGTTTTGTAAACAAACCAAACATAATATTCCCCCTATTTTGCTAATTTATTCCTTCTACAACGAACGATACGAGCTTTAGCCCAAAAGAAGAAAAAACATCGCTTATCTTGTCATGACAGTTGTGGATAGCCCTAGCAACATCATCAACATTTCTAACGGTTGACGGTGCGAACGAATCTCTAATTACGCCCGATATATCCGAAACAATGCGTTCCCTAAAAGATTCTAACGAAACCATATCTCCCATATCGAGAGTTCTCTCGTAAAGCAACTGGGGAAGTTCTACGTCGAAACGGAAATTACCATTCACACCTACCGTAGTTATTTTCCCATCAGAGGTCACACATGGCAAAGAGCCGATGCCCCAACCAAGCGGCTCAAAGGGCGATATTTTAACCACATACAAAGCCGAGCCCCGCTTGATTTTTCCCTTATTCCCTTGATATATTGTTGTGCCATCATCGTCCTTGGGGACTTTTAGCCCATAATACCCTAATGGTATTTCGTACACGCTTCCCAACGCGAATCCTCGATTAGCCTTTTTGTATAGCCACAGGAGGAGCAACTTGTCGGAAGCTCGTATTCTTACGCACTTCATTTTTATTCACTCCTTACATTTTCTTCACTATTTCCAACATTAAATGCACCTCACGGACAACACCCATCATCTCCAACTCAACAATCGCCTCACGCTTATGCCGATTTATCTTTTTTATTTGACTTTCCATACCAGCAAGTACACCATCTGTAATTCGGATGGTTTTACCTTCTATAAAGCCCACCGATCCCGTGATGCAAAAACTCTCATCAAATAAGCGTTCCCAACAGGAGCGTTCTTTCTCGCGCAATACCACATCCGCTCGGTTACTGCCATAATGGAGTATTGAATAAACGTCTTTATGCTCTATTGTGCGCAATAAAGATAGCCTTAATACTTCGGTAATTTTGTGGGCTTCGATTTCCGTTTGCAGAAAAATGTAACCTGGAAATAGCATTTCACGTTCTTTCGTGATAATGCCCCTATATCTGCGAGGCGTTTCTTTGTATGGAACAAAGGGCAGATATTCATTGGCACTTAGTTTTCCTTTTAAGGCATGAACCAGTTTCTCCTCGAATCCAGTTCTTACAAAAAGTATAACCCAATTTTTCATGCACCATCCCAAAAGCATGGCTTTGCCATTCCGTTTGATTTCATTTGAAACCAAACGGTCGAATATCATCCTATGTTCCCTGCCAACATTAACGTGTTCAAGCCAGCGATTAATGTTTTACAAGTGCTTATTTTAGCGTTACACACCACTTCCTATTGTTGTCGCAGAAGAAAGTCATAAGCAATGGCGGCCAAAAGCCGACTCCAGCCATGCAGTAACCAGTTTTCCGCACCCCTGAATATATTTTCCGATTTTAGCATCTTTATATGTCACCGTCAAGACTTCGTATTGCATCATCACGTTAGTCTAATTTCGCTTGCAGTGGATTGTGTTATGCCTAGCAATGAAGGAAATGCAGATGAGAAGCGCGAGCCGCTTTGGATTGTCGCAGAAAGAAAGCCGTTTTTCTTAAAACCATGACAACCCCCTGCTCCCCATATTACGATTTATGAGGAACAAGGTCAATTGTCGCAACTACTCGCCTATGTTACTTCGCAGTCCGCTTACGGGGCCACCCTGGCGACGATATTTGCCAGGGCTTATCCCGGTAAAGGACTTGAAGATTTTCGAAAACCAGCTCTGATCCTGGAAACAGCAGCTCGCCGCGATTTCGCTAAGAGTCAAATCCGTCTCCAAAAGCAGCTTGCTCGCTTTTTCCACCCTTTGCCGATTCACGTAACTGGAAAGGTTTTCGCCCATCTCTTCCTTGAAAATCGTACTGAAATAGGGCGCGGAAAGACCGGCGACCTTGGCGATTTCGCCCAGGCTTATCTTGCGGGTAAGGTTCTCCCGTATAAAAAGCTCCGCCTTTCGCATGGCCGAAGCATGGGGCAGACCCTGGAACGAAACAATCTGCTCGGCCACGTTCTCCACGATGACGTGAAGAATGGTGGTAAGCTCCTCGATGGATTTTGCTTCCTGGATCTGCTTCAGGTAACGGGCATTATTTTCCACGGCAGTGGCACTGATGAAATTGGTTCCGGTCCTGGTAAGCAGCACCGCAAGTTCCAACGCCCTAAGCTGAATGTAAGGGAAATTGTCCTTGTTGTTGAACACCAGCACCGCAAGTATCTCGTTAAGTATCCCTTCGGCCTTTTTAGTGTCCCCCTGACGAAGCACGGCGATAAGCTTGCGCTCCTTGTCAAGGGGATAGCTAAGAAGCACCGGCCCTTCGGGATGCTTTTCCCTAAGCGCCTCGACCAAAGTCGAAAGGGAGGACTGCTGCTCGTGGCGGACCCTGAATATCTCGTGGTAGTTCCCACTGCCAACGGAAAGGGATTCGGAACACAACAGCAACATTTCGGCAAGTGACTGTATTTTTTCCATGTCGCCCACGGGGAAAGCCGAGACACGCCCGGTAAATTCCTGTGTGGAAATCGCCTTGTTACAGAATTTCCCGTAACCGCCGGCATCGGGACTTACGTAACCCGAACCGCGCAGGGCACCCGAAAACTTTCCGTCGACATAGATGGGGCTAACCCAAAACATCAAACCCAACTCGCACTGGTAAATCTGCGGTTTTCCCTGACGACTCGATTCCAGAATCTGGTTTGAGTGCATCTGTCGGCATTTGCTGTCATCGCGACCGCCGAAAATACAATACTGGCAGATATTCTGCTCGATATTGTATCCACCGTCGATTTCAACAGTATGGGAATTACCGTCGAATACCCGTACGTTACTTCCGGTCGATTGCACGTAAACCGAAAGAACCTTTTGCTTTTTGGAAATTCCGTCTTCGAAAAATCCGATACTGTCACAAGATGTGCCGTTCTGCACGAAACCTTTCTCCTTCAATCTTACCCTACCTACTGTTCTTAAAACCCTGCTCCAACGGCATAATTTCCACCGGAGCAGCTCCCACCGTCCTTCGATACTTGCACGGACTAATACCCGTATGATTCTTGAAAATCTTCGAAAACCAGCTTTGATCCTCGAAGCCACAGGCCGTCGAAATTTCGCTTACCAACAAATCAGTTTCCAGAAGCATCGTCGATGCTTTTTCCACCCTTAGCCTGTTAAGGTAATCCGAAAGGTTTTCCTTCATCTCGTCCTTAAAGATAGTACTAAAATAAGGCGCAGAAAGTCCGGATACGTCGGCAATCTCCTTCAGGCTGACCTTCCTGGTATAATTGTCCCAGATAAAGCGTTCGGCTTTTCGCAGGGCGGAGGCATGGCGTATCCCCTGGAAGGAGAATATCTTTCCCGCCATCCGATCCACAACCAGGCAGAAGTTATCGATAACCTCGTCCGAGGTCTTTGATCCCTTGATCCGCTTTATGTTGTGGATGTTCGCCTCGACCAGCATCTCGTTTTTCTCATCGGTCGCGCCGGCCCTGGAAAGAAGCACCACCATTTCCATCGCCTTGAACTTCAGGTACTCCAGATGACTGTCGGTAAGGGTGTCCCCATTGCCGACACCCCTGGCGGTGTTCAAGGCCTCGCACAAGTCGCTTAACAGTTCCCGCGCAATCCCTTGGGCATCGGCACTGTCGCCGCGACGAAGGTTTGCAAGCAACATCCTTTCCCTGTCCGCAAAAGTGGCCAGATAGCCTTTGGGCAGACAGTCCTGATCCCGTGAGCCCTGCTCGCCGTATTCGACCAAATCGTCCCGCCAGGACTCGCGGCGGGAGATATGCTCCGTGCACAACACCATCATTTGGGCGAGTGCCTCGATTTCCGTGATGTTTTTCTCGGGAATGTCCTCCAGATGCTCGGATATTTCCGCGCGGGAAACATCCCCCTTGCAGATGTTGAACACCCTGTCAACGACCTGCTGTTTTTCGATGCAAATAGCCCCGCTGGAGACAAACGCCCCCGCAAAACGCTCCATGGAGAAAAACGGACTGGCCCAGAAAAAGAACCCCATGGAACAGGTATATATATACGAGCCGCCAAGTCGCAAGGACTCTCTTATGGCGTTACGGTGCATCGAGGAACAGGGAATATCCGAAACCGGAAATTCCAACATACCCGAATAATAACGCTTGCAAAGCGCGCAAAAAACCCCACTCTTGGGGTGCTGAGAGGGTTCCACCGAAACGTAATCCGAACCCACAAGTGCGGAAATACAGTTTCCCGCCCGTTCATAATGCCGCACGATTTCGCCAGCCTTTATCCACAAAGGCTCCAAATCCCTGCGCTGGATGATGTTTGTAGTTGGCATAGACGCTCCTAATATCTTCTACCTCCTATTTCACCTCTCAATATACTAACAATGCAACCGAAAAATTGTAACTTAATACACCCTATTGGGCTAAAAAAACAGTATTCGTAATTTTTTCCATTTGTCTGACAAGGGCTTTCATGTCCCTTGGGAGCGGGGCGCTAAACGTAAGGCTGGCATCATTTCCCCCCGTGGCGGCCACCGCAGGCAGGGAAAGATTCATCGCGTGAAGGCCAAGCCGCGCCAGAAGGGGTTTTTCCTCATGGGAATCGCCCCGCCAGTTCTTTTTTATAGACGACAGCAGAACGGGGCCATCCCTGCCGTAAAGGGGATCGCAGACGACGGGAAAGCCCAGTGCCGCCGCGTGAACCCGTATCTGGTGGGTCCTGCCCGTTTCCGGCATGGCCTCCAGCACGCTGTAGTTGCCCGCGCTGCCCAAAAGCACGAAACGGGTGAGGGACTTTTTCCCGCGAAACTTATCTACTATGGTCATGTGCCGCTTGTTGCCGTTGGGAACCAGGGGAAGATCGCAGAAGGTTTCCTTCCAGGGGGGCCGCCCATTGACAATTGCAATATACCGTTTGGCAATATCCCGTCCTTCAAAGGCAATGGAAAGCCTGCGGTGACTGGCCTCGTTTTTCGCGAACAGCACAAGGCCAGAGGTATCGCGGTCTATGCGGTGAACGGTGAAGAGCCTGGCGGGAAGGCCAAGGGTTTCGGCTACAAGCCTGTCCAGCCGTTCCTTGGACTCGTCCCAGCGGTCGGGGCACACCGCAATCCCGGATGCCTTGTTGACGGCGATAATTTCCCCGTCCTCGTGAATGACGCTAAACAGCGACGTTGTTTTCATGGGTTTGAATTATAATACTTTCCGCGATCCCGGCTTAACGGCGGGGATTCCTTTCCTGCAAAGCTCGCAGTCGCCAGCCTCCCAGTTCGAGGCATCCACCTTACAGGCGGGATAAAACGGCCAGGGAATCTCGCCACCCTGCCGCCGGTCCACCAGGCAGGCAAGGGCGGTAATCTCTGCCCCCAGACTTTCCAAAAGGAAGGCACACTCGCCGTATGATTTCCCGGTGGTAATAACGTCCTCGGTGATAAGGATTTTCTGCCCCGGACGCAGCTCAAAGCCACGGCGTAGGGCCATCGTACCCGTGTCGTCGCGCTCGGTGAAAAAGGCTGGCAACCCAAGCTGCCTCCCAAGCTCGTAGGCTATGACAATGCCACCCATCGCGGGACCGACGACGGCATCGACCTCAATCTTGCCAGATTTGATATCCCGTCTTATCCCTTCCACGACATCGGCAAAGGCCGCTGCAGCCATGTCCGGGTATTGCAGCAGCTTCGCGCATTGAATATACCTGTCGGAATGCCGCCCGGAACTTAGAAGGAAATGCCCTTCGAGCATTGCCCCGGAATCGCGAAGCAACGCCAATACGTTTTCCATATTTTACCCCTGTACGTCGATTAATGAGGCTGTAACGGTATTACCGCCATACACGGAATGTCGAACGTTTTTCAGAAACGGATTGTCCTTAAGGGTGTCCATCTCGGTGCGCATTTCAGCCATGCGGGCGGAAAGCAGCTCCCTGTTTTTTGCGGATTGCGCCTGAACCCTGACTTTCATGTCCTCTAGCGAGGTTTTAAGGGCTGGAATCTCGTCGTCGGCAAAATCATGCGGGGTAATGGCACGGTACATGTCGTCCAGGGGGGTTATGACCTTCTGTATCGAAAAAATATCGGAGACAATCTGTTCCTCCAGCTCGACATGAGCAAGGATTTCCTCCCCACTACCAGAACCGATGGCGGCCTGCTGGCTCTCCAGCAGGGCAAGGTAATTCCGAAAGCGATCCCGTTGCCGCTCAAGCAAATCCCTGAACCGCCTGAGAATGGCGACACGCTGGATAAGCTCGGCCTGGTTTATCGCCGCGTCCATCGGTACCCCTGCCTATCCGGCTATACTAATGCCCACGACTTCGCGACCGACGGCCTCGGAGGCACCCGTGGACACAATCGTAAGCCACGCGCTGCGAAGGTCGTCTATAAGGGTTCTGACATTGGAAATACGATGCGCGTCCCGACTGATATTCGCCTCTATCAGCTCGCGGTTGAACCACGTATACAAGGAAAACAGGTTCTTGGCTATATCCCCACCCTGGTCGAAATCAAGCGAGACCATCAATTCGGTAATAATCTCCTGGGCTTTCACCACGGCCTTACCGAATTTCTCTATGCTACCGGGGGACATCTTTCCGGATTCGTCCGTTTCCAGAATCTGCAGCGCCTCGTCAAGATGCTTTGTCGCCTCGTTGTACAGCATGATGATAAGCTGACCCTGACCCGCTGTAGTAACTTTGGTTTCCCTGTAGGTTGATAGCGCGCTTTTATAAGCCAAAATAGCCCTCCCTTCTGACGGCAAATCGGACCTCGAACAAGTCCTTGTCACATTATCGGCAGGAAATCATTTTCCCTTAACCGGCGAGAGCGTCCAAAAACACCTGAAAACGTAAGTTTCATGGCTTTCCCTCACTTCAGCATTATAAAGGGGATTCGAATTATTTTCCAGATGGCAGGACCCCCACGCCAGCTATCCCTCCTTGCCCGATTTTACAAAAAAAATCCATTTTTTCTGGCGAAAATTGGCAGGGCATTGTATAATAGACTGAAAAATCGGCCCAAGGGCCGATTTTATGACCCGATCGGTTCTGCAAAGGAACCGACGAGGCCGACAATGGGGCTTTTTATTGGGAGAAGCTTTCCAAAACATTGGGCATCTTACGATTTTTTCGATTTGGAGGGCTATTTTGAAAAAGATCAGTATTACGATAGCGAGCAAGCAGGGCGACGACCGTAACATCATGGCCGCGCTATTGGCAGGGCAGGACGATTTCACCGTATCAAGCATAGCGGGGGACGATTTCGATATAGTCAGATCGGCCATGACCCTGCAACCAAATGTCATAGTCATGGACTTTTACTTGGAAGATCACGACACCCTAAGGCTTGTGCCGGTAATCAAGCGCAATTCCCCGACAACCGCGCTGATTGTACTGTGCCACCCCAAGGAGCACATTGTCGTGGACCAGGTTTTAAAAGCGGGAATCTCTGGCTATCTGTTAAAACAGGATATCGATGACCTGGCCTCGGCGATTAGGTGTGTCTTTTATGGAGGGTTGTACGTCAGCAAGGCGGTCAAAACGCAGGCATTCGACTATTTTTCCACGGACGGCACCATGAAAGGCATCGAAAAAGCACCTTTTTGCGATACGGAATATCGCCTCTTTACCCCGACGGAACTACAGATTTTCCAGGGGATAATCCATGGGCATTCGGACGGGGAAATTGCGGAAAACCTGAACATGAGTATCGGAGCGATCCGCAACTGCATTTACCATGCCAAAAAGAAGGTCGGGATGCGAAACAGGACCCAGATAAGCCTGTATGCCCTTTCCAGAGGCATGATAGCCTGGGAAAACGATTTCACTAAGGCGAAGGACGTAAAAAACTGTTCCTAAATTTGACGGGTTGGTGTATAATGGGAAACACATAAATCAAGGAGAGTATTGCATGAAGACCGTATGCGGCATAGATCTGGGAACCCAAAGCTGCAAAACCGTTGTTTACGACTACGAAAGCAAGAAAATCGTGGTCGAATCGTCGGCACCCGTCGATATGATCGCGGAAAACGACGGCACTAGGGAGCAAAAGGTAGAGTGGTACGATCAGGCCATAAAGACCTGTTTCGACAAAATAGACAAGGGCGTAAAAGGCACCATCGCCGCGATTGGCGTTTCGGGCCAGCAGCACAGCCTTGTACCCCTGGACGAAGGGGGAAAGCCTGTCTACAACGTAAAGCTCTGGTGCGATACCTCCACCGCGGCCGAATGCGAGGAGCTTACCAAAGCGGCGGACGGCGAGGCGGAGCTTATAGCCAAGGCGGGGTTGCCGATGCGCCCCGGCTACACCGCGCCCAAAATCCAGTGGCTAAAGAACCACAAGCCCGAGGCCTTCGCGAAGATACGACACATTCTTTTGCCCCACAACTACATCAATTTCCTGCTTACGGGTGAGTACCGTGCCGAATACGGCGACGCTTCCGGCATGGCCCTTTTCGACGTGCGCGAACGCAAATGGGCATCGCAGGTCTGCAAGCTGATTTCCCCGGAACTGGAATCTTGGCTGCCGCCCTTGATTGAGTCTGGCGCGGTTGCGGGCAAGGTTTCGCAGGCCGCCTCGGAGCTGTACGGCATTCCCCAGGGATCCCTGGTTTCGTCAGGGGGCGGGGACAACATGATGAGCGCGATAGGGACCGGCACGGTGCGCGACGGATTTCTCACCATGAGCCTTGGAACTTCTGGTACCCTGTTCGGTTATTCCGAAACCCCAGTGATTGACCCCACGGGAAACCTCGCCGCGTTCTGTTCTTCCACTGGTGGCTGGTTGCCCCTGCTGTGCACGATGAACTGCACCGTGGCAAGCGAGGAGTTCCGCGCCATGTTCGGCCTGGACTTGCAGACCTTCGGCGAAGAGGCCGAGAGGTCTCCCGTGGGCGCGGAAGGGGTTATAGTATTGCCGTTCTTCAACGGCGAGCGCACCCCGAATCTTCCCAACGGCAGGGCCAGCGTCAACGGCATTACGGCGGCTAATTTCAAGCGGGGGAACCTTTTCCGCGCCGCCTTCGAGGCCGCGATTTTCGGCATGAGGATTGGGCTGGAAGGGTTTAACGAGCTTGGATTTAAAGCAAAAGAGATACGTCTGACGGGCGGTGGCTCGAAAAGCAAGCTTTGGCGAAGCATCGCCGCCAACGTCATGAACCTGCCTGTACGGGTTCCCTCTGGAACCGAGGCCGCCGCTATGGGCGGGGCGATTCAGGCGTTGTGGTGCCTGGAAAGCGGAAAGGTTTCGATTAAGGACCTGGCCGACGAACACGTCGCGCTGGAAGACGGCTCGATTACACCAGACGAGAAGGCCGTGGCGGACTATGACAAGGTATATGGGGATTATTCGCGATACCTGGAAGCGGTAAGCCCGTTGTACAAGTAGGAAAAATAAGGTGAAATGCACAAAAAAGCCCTGCGGGTTTGCAGGGCTTTTTTGTGCTTGAAGGATTTCGTTTATGCCCGTGCCCCTCTTAACTTCGCCATGGCTTCTGGATCGTTTCTGATATTGGAAATGGCATTCAAGGCAAAGGCCAAAAATACCGAGAAAAACCCTGCGGCAAGGGTAACGATAACGCAGATCAGCCCCCGGCTAGGACTCGATTTTCTATCGGGTGCTTCCGCCAGCTCCAGGATTTGGAACATAGGGGTCTCGCTGGCTATGGTTACCTTTAGCATCTCGTTTTGGACTCTAAGCTGGGTATAAACCTGCCGCATCGCCCCCAGTTCCATGGCGATTCTGTTGATGTCCGCAGTGATAACATGCATTTCACCAAAAAAATTAGCGGCATGAAACGATTGCTCAAGCGTACGGCTTTCCTCTTCCAGCGCAATAATATCCCTGAAAACATTGGCCAGGTTCGTTTCCAGGTTTTCCTGTTCGATTCTGTTTCTGTCAAGCCCAAGCGTGTCAAAACGAGCTTCAAGATACTCGACAACGAAATTGACAACATCCCTTGCAAACACGGGATCCCGATCGGTAAAACTTACGGTTAAAACCCCGCTTCTATCGTCAAAGCTGGCCCTCAAAAGCCTTCTTAAGGCATCACGGCTCTCCGCCCTTGGGGATCTGTCTTCGTCAATATCGAACCGTTCAATAATATTAAATTCGTCCACCACCGAGTCAAGCAGCGAATGCGTTCCGAACAGGAACACGGCAAGATCGCTGAAGGTAGCGCCAGTCCGTATTCCTCCCAATCCGGCAAAGGCGGCCATGCCTCCCCCCATCCCCATACCGCCACCAGGCGATGCACTGTCGTCAATCAGCATTAAAGCTCTTGGCGTAAACACATCGGGGAGGGGTGATATTTCAGGCGGTAGTACAATGGTTATGATAGAAAAGATGACAACGCCTACCGCAGCGGTCATGGTAATCACGATGATCATTACCTTTCTGCGCCAGAGTACGGCAAATAGATCGATGAGGCTTATCTCGCCGTCTTCTTTTTTTGTTTCCTCGTTCATTACGGCTCCTTTACAATCAATACTCGCATTGCTCACCTAACCAACAAGAAGACAGTCAGCAAAGTGGTGGCAACTGAAAGTACGGGTACCAGATACTGGCTAAGAAAAAACATGGGATGGTTGGACCTGGCGGTAATTGTTGCCTCTGGTGTGATGGGATCACCTGGGGATAACCGCCTGCCTGCCGCATCGGTTATGACAATACTGTTACGGGCATTACGTCCAGGTATAAACCCGCCGGCCAAGCCCACATAGTATTCCCATCCACGGTTAGGGATAAAGGGAAAACGCCCCGGAACTTGAACCGCTCCCGCCACCGTAACAAAGAACTGCCTGAACGGAATAATAAGGGTATCCTCATCCTGAACCATAACCTCGCCGTGATATGTGGCATCGAAAAGGGCAAGGTTTAGATTTAGTGGGACAATTTCACCTGTCCTTCGTATAACATGGGCATTTTCGGTATCCGATACCGCTGAAAACCAATCCCTGTTTCGGCGAGCCATTGCGGCATAGGTTTCGCCAGTAAAGAACTGTACCGTTAGCCTGTTTGTGGTAACAAGAGCCGCGGTAATATCGATACCAACAGCCCCCTCTACAAACACAACTGGCAATAAATCGCCAATAGCGGGGATGTGTACCATATCAAGATGCTCCAAGGCAAAATTACCTTGCAGATCATCTATCGTCAAAAACAGCCTGTTACCGGCAAGGTCTTCGCTGTTCATACGTCGCACGACTTCTATCCTGGTCGGATCCGCAAGCGGCGTAAGACCGTCACCATAGACCTCTATTAGTTCCCGCAGATTTTCATGCTGCATCAATTCGAAAGTACCAGACCGCCTTACGGCTCCAGAAATGGAGATCGTGCGCTCCACTCGTTCCACCTGAACAGCAGGCCTAAAGTCGGTGATGCTTGGTATAGCGATGATATCCATGTGCTTCAAGGCAAAATTGCCCGTAATATCCTCCGCGGATAACAGGGATATATTACCCGAAATCTCCTCGCTGCCTATAAACCGTGTAAGCGTCATTCTGCTTAGGTCCGCAAGCGGTGTCAGGCCGTCGCCATAGACTTCCACTAATGCCAGCAGGTTCTCGTGCTGCATCAATTCAAAAGTGCCTGGCCGCCTCACCGCCCCGGAAATGGTTATTGTGCGCTCTATTCGATCGATGGGGACCGCGGGTCTAAAGTCGGTGATGTTTGGTATTGATATGATATCCAAATGTTCTAATGCAAAATTGCTGGCAATATCCTCTTCTGACAACAAGATTATGTCCCCAGAAATTTCCCCACTGCCTACAAACCGCGTCAACCTCATCCTGCTAAGATCTGCTAGCGGCGTAAGGCCGTTGCCATACAACTCGACAAGGTCCCTAAGATTTTCCCCCGCCAGCAACTGATAAGCCCCAGATCGTTCCACCTCACCCTGAATAGTAACGCTCCGACTAACCCGGTTAAACGTGACCACGTCCCCAGGTCTAAGGTGAGGATTTTGAGCTTGATCGCCAAGCCGCCAAAACCGGAAAAGATCAAAGACCCGCGTCTGTCCATTGGTAGATCTGACCGTCACGTCACGGGTAGACGCAAGCCCAGTTAAACTGTCGTCAACCAACGATGACAGTCTGCTTAACCCCCAGGCGGAACGTTCCCCCGCAGTATATACCTCACCATTAACAAAAACCCTAAAAACCGCAGGTTGTGTTAATATCAATTGAGGCCCACTCCACGGATGGTTATTTGCGACAATGGCCTCAACCCGATTTCTTACTTGTACGAAAGTCTGTCCCCTTCCGTTTACAATTCCAAGATTTGCAACGCGAATTCGGTAATCGGTATCCACTACCAGTGTATGCGACACAAGGTTGCCACCGACCGCAAAGGTCAGGGTATATACATCTCCAGGCGTTACCATGTAATCTGGGCTGGAGCGGGCCAGTCCTACGTCCTGGGCAAACCCATAAAAACCAGAACCCATCCAGAAGACGAACGCGGCAATGAAAGTTATATATTTATGCATCTGCTCTCCAATTATAGACAATATACGAAATATTTCGTTACAGCAAGCGGGGAATGGGTGTATCTTACGGCTAACAGTGGCGAGAATTCCGTGCGGCTTGACGAATGATTCGCACTATGCTTATCGTTTTGATAGTATGGAAATAATAATCATCGTTGCAATATCGCAAAACCGCGTAATCGGTAGGAACAACACCCTACCGTGGGCACAAGAGGCGAGTTTCAGAAAAGCGGACTTGGGACGTTTCAAGGAAATGACCATGGGATCGCCCTGCATCATGGGGCGTAGGACCTGGGAATCCCTGCCGAAACGCCCGCTTCCAGGCAGGCCCAACATCGTCATCTCGCGGTCCATGCCAGACGCGCCAGGGGCCACGGTTCTTGGTTCGCTGCCACAGTCAATACGACACTGCGAAGGCGAAGGATACGGGAAAGCCTTTATCTGCGGCGGGGCCTCGATTTACCAAGAGGCACTTACCATCGCCGACAAAATCGAACTTACGCTGATACACCGGCAATTTGACGGCGATGTTTTATTCCCAGAGATAGACCCCACCCTGTGGGAAGAAACCGGTAGCACATACTTTGACGACTTTTCGTTTATCGGCTATAGTAGAATATCCGTTACTGACTAAGGAGACACAAAAAGACAATGAAAGGCGCAACTTTGGTAGTGCTTGCCGCTGGCATGGGGAGCCGTTACGGCGGCCTCAAGCAGATGGACAGGCTTGGAAAAAACGGCGAGGTACTGCTTGACTATTCGGTATATGATGCCGTTCGGTCTGGTTTCGAGAAAGTGGTGTTTATCGTACGCCGCGACATAGAAAAGGACTTTCGGGAAACCGTGCTTGCCCGCATGGAATCCAAGGTGCGTTGCGAGCTTGCATTTCAGGAAATGGACAGCCTGATTCCCACGGATATTTTCGCCCAGGCGCAGAAAGCCGAAAGGACCAAACCCTGGGGCACCACCCACGCGCTGCTCTGCGCGGCGGGCAAAATCGACGGGCCCTTCGCGGTTATCAACGCCGATGACTTCTACGGACGCGAAGCCTTCGCGGTCCTAGGCAAACATCTTTCAGGCCCCGACGGAAACGATCCTGTAATCGTCCCCTATCGCCTGGACAAGACCCTAAGCTCCCAGGGAACCGTCGCCAGGGGTGTCTGCAAGGTCAGTGACGGCTATCTGGTCTCGGTCGAGGAGCTTACCGCCATTGAAAGGAAGGACGGCGAGATCATGGACACTGCCCCAGACGGTTCCATACGCAAACTGGCGGATGACAGTCCCGTGTCGATGAATTTCTGGGGTTTCCCCACGACACTTCTTCCAGAATTCCGCAAGTATTTTGACGAATTCCTGGCGACATTCGCCGCCGATATTCCAGGGCAGATTAAAAGCGAGTGTTTTATTCCCCGTGCGGCGGATTGGTTTATCGGAAAGGGTATCACCAAGATCAAAGCCCTAAAGGCGGATTCCGACTGGTTCGGGGTCACCTACCGCGAGGACCGCGAGGCGGCGATCAAGAAGCTGTCCGATTTGACCCAGGCAGGCGTTTATCCCGAACAGCTTTGGGGGTAAACAAATAATACGGCCATTCTAAGCCACCAGTTTAGAATGGCCGTAAAATACCCCTATTTCCCATGCGTCAGCTTGATCCGTTTTTCCTTGGGTATCCATTTCTCCAGAACGCTGTTCAGCTTTACCACGTCAACGGGCTTGGACATAAAGTCGCTGAAGCCGTTTTCAAGAAAGAACTCCCGCATACCGGACACGGCGTTGGCGGTAAGCGCAACTATCGGCATATGTAAGAAATACTCGTTCTCCTCGCCAAACTTTCTTATTTTCGCGGTGGTCTCCACCCCGTCCATTCCAGGCATAAGATGATCCATGAATACCATGTCGAAACGGCTTGCCCTTACCGCTTCAAGCGCAATCTCACCGCTTTTGCATAAGCTTACCTGCATCTCG
>Ga0209755_10002296_pt1 | contig 26635 bp, 14 predicted proteins | sample TergutCo191P1_FD_187301 | JGI IMG/M metagenome (GOLD analysis project Ga0209755, IMG submission 187301) | Cornitermes sp. P1 segment gut microbial communities from Petit-Saut dam, French Guiana - Co191P1 (SPAdes) (version 2) | ecosystem: Host-associated > Arthropoda: Insects > Digestive system...
GACACCGCCACGAATACAATCCCTTTTATTGTAATCATCGCTTAGACATACATGTCTGCTTCTTGGTGGATTCCTTTGGAAAATGCCTTGGGCATGCTTAGAGAAAATTTTTTTGGGGAATCTCAAATCTTCCCAACTGCTTGACAAAAAAAATCTGTAGTGGTAGTCTAAGTTCAAATTTAATGCTTTTCAAGGTTTATGGCTTCATAGTACTCCGTTTTTGAAATACTAGCTATTTTAGATGCCGTAAACAAGGAAATCGGGTGAGAATCCCGAACAGAGTTTTCTTGTGATTTCTATGGCGCTTTGCCTAAAACAAGCAAGAAGGCGTACCGCTGCTGTAAGCGCATAAGGACAGATTCATGGCGAAAGCCGGTCATTGGGGTCACCTCCCGAGAAGGCGGAATCTGTACGTTAGAGAAACCTCTCTTAGAAATGCGTAAGTCAGAAAGCCTGAGGAAAGTAGGTTTAGTTGTCATGGCAGGTGTCGCCATACGATAATTGCATGTGGAAAATACGGCCACAGCAGTCAAGTGACTGTTGTGGCATTTCTTATTGCACGACAAGACGGAGGTGAGGTACGAACCTCTAAAGCTATTTCACATCTCATAGGAAAGGTATAATGTAATGAAAAAGAATACATATAGAACCAAAATACTCGCAATAGTGCTTACATTGGTTATGCTACTGGGCGCTTTGCCTCCAACCGCTGTGGCAGATTATACACCTAATGATTCTTTTGCCTCCCTTTTCGAGGATAACATCACTGTATTCGTCAGTTTTGAAGGCTTTACAATAGGTCAAGGCTTCTTTATACCACCCACTGCCGTAACAGTTCCTGCAGGATCAAGCATATACACAGCAACAACCACACTGCTCAGAGATCATAGTACTGACTATATAATTACCATGGGTAACAACTTTTTGGATAATGTGCAGTTTGCCTGGTCCAATCCTGTAATCCCTCAATTTATTTTGGATACAGGCCGCACCTTTGTAACTCCGGAAAATAATGGCTGGCTTGGCTCAATGGATTTTAGCAGTGAATCCGGTTGGATGTATTCTGTGAATCATGTCGGCTCCGACTATGGTTTGAGTGACATAATCGCAAACGATGGCGATGTCCTTCGTTGGCAGTTTTCCATATATAGTTTTGGCTCAGATCTTGGCGTGCGCAACACAGGTGGGTTTCCGCAAACCTTGCTGTATTATCACGCTGATAAGACAGAGCTCATACGCGAAGTTGCTTCACGCACAGCAAACAGCACTGCAAAACAAGCCGCTCTCCAAGTAATAATCGACCCTCTTGCAACTGTAGCGCAAGTAGCGGATGCTCTTGCCACACTGCAATCTGACTCGGGAGCGCAAGAGCCGCCGGAAGATTTTTGGTTTGTGGTAGACTCCCCAATGGAACCCGGCACAAACCCTGCTGCCAATCCGCAAGCATTTATTAATATTATCAACCGCATTTTGGAAGAGGAATTTAATCAATCTCCCGGCAACTTCGATTACTCAGTTGTTACACGGCTTAAAGTCACAGGTACAATACCTGCTCACTTTTTCAACTGGGGTGCAAATATAAGAAATCACCTTGGTCCATACCTAGAAAAGCTTGACCTATCAGGGGTTACAAGCGGCACACTTGCCAACATCCAAAACTGGCCAGCATTGCAGCATGTAATTATGCCGGCAGGTATTAACATATCCAGCGGCTTTGGAAATAATCTATCCCTTGAGACTATTACGTGGGTGGGAAATGTCGCAACCTTCAATCCAACAAACAGCTTAATAGCTTCAACGTTCTTTAGCAACACCCCGGCGATGAGATATCTTTACTTTCTCGGAGATACAGCACCAACCTTTGAATTTGCCGATGCAATGTTCGGTACTCCACGTTTTATCGCATACGTAGTTGACGACACTTCCGGCGGATTTGAACTTCCGGCTTTTCGCGATAGATTTATTGAAGTAAGAACCCTCTGTGCTGACGCTCTACCTCCTGAAGCTGACAGAACAGCGCTAGGCTTAATAATTGAGCAAGCCGTTGCCCTTGAGCAGGCAGATTTCATTCCTACCACTTGGGCTCCATTTGCACAAAGACTTGAAGCAGCCCAAGTCACTTACACGGCACAGCGCGCCACTCAAGCCGACATAAACACTGCCGCAAACAATCTCCAAAATGCAATTACCGCCCTTATCCGCATTGGCGATGATGTCACATTTATAAATGTTCCGGCTGGCACTACCATCGGTGTATTTCGCAAACCCACAAACCACTTCGCACCCTTTACAGCCATTGAAATGACTATTGATGCAGAGTTATCAGTTGATGGCCGCGATGTATACAGAGCTCGCGTACCTTTGGGAGTTGACGTGCATCTTGAAGCATTCACCCTCGGTGAGACTGTTAAGCATGTAAGGGTTTTTAGACAACCATCATATGGCGGCACCATTGTTGCTAACCCAACACCGCTATCTGAATGGAACTTTAGCAATAGCCAAGCATGGCAAGACAACAATGTCCTGACAAATTTGCCCGACAGTGGGACCCTCAACCTTGCACAGGGCGAAGTTTTCTATCTTGACACTTTTAGAGTCTGGCAAGCAATGTCCGGTACAGCAGAGAATTACTTCATTGAACCAAACTATACATTTATTCCCTTAGGTAGCAGTGCAGCCATCGAGCGTGTCGGCCTACCCGGTCGTGAGCAGCTTAGAATAACCGGAGCGGCTCCGGGAACAAGCGTAATCAAGGTTACATATGAGCCTATCGAATATATCCCCAGAAGCGGAAGCACACTCCGCTTTGGCGGCATTGACCCAAGTAACACTCTCGCAGTTGTTGTCAATGTAGGTACAGATGCCGATTTTGACACAGGCATCACAATTCGCAACGATTTTGACACAATATATTTCACAAACACAGCAGGCTATGGCGAATTTACATTCACCCCTTCCGCCGGTTCTATTGTAAGAGTTCACGACCCGCTAAATGTTACAGCTTGGGGTGATGGATGGTCAGAATCTACCCAAAATGCTGACGGAAGCTTTACAGTAAGACTGTATGACGGACGCAATATCATTGAAGTACGAAATGGCTCATCCGTGAGATATCATGTAATCAGAGCTCGCGGCATAAATGTAACGGTAGAAAATGTAACAAACCCCGGCCAAGCTTTTGAAGTCTATGATACTGTGAGAATCCGCATGTCCGGAATTTCTGAACCTGTTGAAAAGCTTGCCGGGCTATACAACCCTGGATTCACAGGTGGCTGGGGTGCTCCTGACGGAAGACCTTTTATACGCATTGTAAATGCAGAGGGCACAGAGTTTGACAGTAACAGAGGCAATCAGTTCCAAACGCTCTCCACTACCTTCACAGTAGAATTTGTGCTGACAGATGTCACACAAAATGTGCTGGGCGGGCAAATACATGTCGGTGTAATGGGTGATCCTGTCGGCACCCACCGCAGCATCCCGCTCACAGGTGTCTCTGCAAATATGACCGCAGGAACCCACGGCCCGTTCGGTTTCGGCGCACTACCTGAAATAGTTCTCCCGATCAGGCAGGAGCAAGACACATCTGATAAATCTGCTCTAAACGCCCTTATTATTCTTGCGGAAGCAAGAGTAGAGATCACCTATACCCCTGCGTCATGGACAGCATTTGCACAGGCTCTTGCAAATGCAGTAGCAGTGAGAAATAACCTCGCAGCCACTCAAAACACAGTGGATACAGCAGTTTCCACACTGCAAGCCGCAATGACTAATCTCGTGGTGTATATTCCTGCAATCACTGACCCTATAGAACAGACACTGCGGTCTGCATTAGACTGGATATACAGTTATGTATCCCGCTCAGATGGACCTCAAATATCCGTCAGCGGCGGTGAGTGGGCCATGCTTGCAATGGCACGGTCCGGTCGTATCCACCTCACAGACTGGTCTTATTCCTACCAGAATATCCTCATAGCAGCAGCATCTCAAAGAGCTACAGCTTCACAAACAGGCGCACCAACACCTGTAATTCTTAATAATAACCTACCCACAGAAAACCAGCGTGTAATAATCGCACTAACTTCCCTTGGAATTGATGCCTCAAACTTTAACGGCTTTGATTTTGTTGCACCACTTTTAAATACCGCATGGGCGACTAGTCAGGGTAACAACTCAACTGCGTTTACACTTGTTTCCTTTGATACAATCGGGTACTTTGAAGGTCAGTCAGATGATACACGTTTAGTGCTAATAAATGATCTAATAAGCCCGCAAAACCAAAATGCTGACGGCTCTTGGGGCATTCAAAGGCGCTGGGCATCGGATAGAAGCATGACAGCTATGGTTATACAAGCTCTTGCCCCATACTATGGTACAAATGCAAATGTCAGAGCATCCGTAGACCGTGCACTTACATGGATGTCTGCACAGCAGAACGCAAACGGCAGTTTCGGCACCAACTCACAAGACAACGCCCAAGCAATAGTTGCACTTACAGCACTTGGTATTGATCCTGCCGAAGATTCGCGCTTCATAAAAAACGGAAATACGCTAATTGACGCACTCATGACATTTCGCATCACAAGCGGCAATAACGCCGGCGCATTCGGAAATACAGGCGCAACTATTGCCACTGCAATATCGACAGAGCAAGCGGCATATGCCCTTGCCTCCGTTTATAGACTAAGAACCGGACAAACCAAGCTCTATGACATGAGAGATATGTTTACAAATGACGGAACGCCTATCCTGGTTGACAGGTCTGCGCTCAATGAGGCGATCGCAAATACTCCGACAAGTCAAGGTAGTTTCACCGCCGCAACATGGACTGCACTTATACAAGCTCGCATGACAGCAGCGGCAGTGAGAGATAATCCCTATGCTACACAGGCACAGATAAATACTGCAACATCTGCTCTAAATGCGGCAATTGCCGCACTCACCGTTGACGGTGGCGGTGGACAACCCGGAGGCCCTAGCGGCACGCTTCCTCAGCACCCAACAACTATAACAGTTACTTTCTCACTCTTCGGTGCACCAAGGCACAATGGCGAACCTGCGTACATTTGGAGAACCAATAGGTCAGCTTTTGAGCCTTGGATAACAAGCAGAACACTTACATTTAACACACATGATGTCACCGTCTACGATGTCTTTACACAGGCAATTCGCGAAGCCGGGCTTGAGGCGAGAATAACCAACAGAGGCAATTATGTTTCAGCTGTGCGTGGCCCTAATGGCTGGTTGGGTGAGTTTGATAACGGCCCTAACTCGGGTTGGATGTATATGGTTAACGGCGTACACGTAAGTCTCGGCCTCGGTGAGCAGATTTTGAGAAACGGCGATGTAATCCTCTGGCACTTTACTGATGACTTTACTCAGGAGGCAGGTGGACAAAACTGGGGTCCTCCACCCGGCGGAGGTACAGGCGGCATTGTACCACCTGTTGTACCGGCTACACCACCTAGCTTGGCGGTCACACTTCCGGAATTTGAAATTCCGTTAGACGATATCTATGACTGGGAAAGTCTGTTTGTAGATGTGCACCCAGACAATTGGTTTTACGAAGCGGTCAGGTTTGTCAATATTTCAGGCCTTATGCACGGCACTTCCGATGTTGTTTTTTCACCCAACACCACTCTCACCCGTGCAATGCTCATCACAATTCTTGCACGTACAGCAGGTGTCGATACAACTGTTGGTGACAGCTGGTATAGCGAAGCCATCGTATGGGCACTTGAAAGCGGCATCTCTGACGGCACAAACCTGCACCAAAATATCACTCGTGAACAGCTCGTCACTATGATCTTTAGATTTGCCGGACTCCTGGAAGTTCCTACTGATGGCAGGTCTGAACTCTATGCCTTTTCTGACGCTGAGGATGTCTCCTATTGGGCAAGTGATGCAAAGGCGTGGGCAATTTATGCAGGATTGATCCGCGGGCGAACCGAAACAACACTAGCGCCTATCGGCACAGCCACCAGAGCGGAGACAGCTACAATACTCATGAGGTTTTTAGGAGGAATAAATAATGCGTAGGATATTATCTGCTATCCTAGTGGTGTTACTAATTTCAGGATTAGCAACACCAGCCCTTTCCGTAAGCAGTCCAGACCTAGATGCTGCAGTCAATCGCACTGCTGCATTCATATTGGAAAATGTACATAATCCGCAAGTTGATTCCGTAGGCGGCGAGTGGGCTGTAATCGGCTTGGCACGCAGCGGGTTCTACGTGCCTGATTCATATTTTGAAAATTACTTCCAGACAGTACAACGACATTTGAGAGAAAACAATGGCGTTTTGCACGAAAGAAGGCTCACCGATTATAGCCGCGTTATCCTTGCTCTCACTGCGGCAGGGTTTGATCCCCGTGATGTCGGGGGCTTTGACCTTACCTTTCCTTTGGGCGATTTTGATAGAACCATATGGCAGGGTGTCAATGGTCCTATTTGGGCGCTCATTGCACTTGACAGCGCAAACTACGCAATCCCTATAAATCCAAATGCACAGACCCAATCCACTAGAGAGCTGTTTATTGCTGAAATTCTCCGCAGACAAACACCGGACGGCGGATGGAATTTGACAGCAGGGGCAAATGGGCCTGTGGCGGCAAATGAAGTAGGAGACCCTGGTCTTACAGGTATGGCTCTTCAGGCCTTTTCAAGATATCAAGATATGCCTGCTGTCAGGGCAGCAACAGATAGGGCGCTTGCATTCCTTTCAGGCATTCAGACAGAGCAAGGCGGATTTTCAAGCGCATTTTCAGGAAGTTCCTCCGATGTGGAAAGTGCAGTACAAGTGCTTGTTGCTCTGACAGAGCTTGGCATACCTTTAACTGATTCGCGCTTTGTAAAAAATGGTAATTCTGTTTTAGATAGTGTAATGAGCTATGCTTTGCCTGATGGTAGTTTCATGCATTCGCGTAATGGAAGCGGTAATAATCAAATGTCCACTGAACAAGCTTTTTATGGGCTTGTTGCGGCTCTGCGTGCGTCACGGGGCAAAAACAGCTTGTATAACATGAGTGATGCGGTGCAAAGGGGCAGTAATACAGTGACAAAGGTTCCTGGTACACCTAATATATCTGATGTGTTTGGGCTTCCCGGCAGAAATCCCAGTGTAAATTTAATGCCTGTTGTTAACCACTCCCGAACATTTGCTGATGTTTCAGGTCACACGAATGGGGAGGCTATTGAGGCTCTTGCTTCTCGCGGTATTATAAGCGGCATGACTGAAACTACATTTGCACCTAATGCTACAATGACACGCGCCGAGTTCGCTGCGATTATAACGCGAGGATTAGGGCTCCCTGCACAGCAAGCAAGCACTGCGTTTGCTGATGTTCCTTCAAATGCTTGGTTTGCTATCTCTGTAGCTACTGCACACCATTTTGGGATTGTAAGCGGGACGTCTCCTACTACTTTTAATCCCAGTGGCACAATAACTCGTCAGGAGGCTGCTGTCATGGTAACTCGTGCAGCTTATCTTGCGGGTATGAGCGCGGAGCGGTCTGACACGGATGTTATAAATACCTTGGCTATTTTTGGCGATTCTCGTTCTGCTGCAACTTGGGCGAGAGCTGCACTGGCTTTTGTATATTCTGAGGGCATTTTAGATGATACTGAATTTTATATTTTACCAACCGAGGCAATAACCCGTGCAGAGATTGCAGAAATGTTGCACAGGATGTTGGAGTTGGCTAGTTTGCTGTAGGTCTGTAGCGCATATCTATAAAGATTGAGGTTATTATGAAAAAGCATAAAAACAAGATTATAGCAGGTATTGTTATTGTTACTCTTTTGGTCGGAGCTTGGTTTATTGGCGGGGATTTTCCGGCTAATCCTGTTGGTAATGAAAATGAGCAGATAGCTCAGGCTGCTATTACTAACGATGGAGAATTGGGTGAAATCGCTGGCAATGCTGTTTCATATGACGTTGCGGCAGATCCTTCAGAGTCGGATTTTACAAGCGATATATCTGTAGAAAAGATAGAAGCTTTACTTACCGATTATGAGGATATCGATTATGACGACAACGCTTCGGATGAATACCCTTGGGAGCCTGCGCTTGATATCCAAGATGCTGAAAACGATGCAGAGGTTTTAGAGCAAGCTGATACGCAACAATCAGCGCAGACCGAAACAACTCAAGCAGAGCAGACTGATCAACCAAAAACGCCTGTTGAAACAGTGCATTCAGATCCGAAACAAGAAAGTATACCACCTGTGGTGGAAGACGAGAGACCTACTCCGACTGAACCACAAGATGCTACGATTACCGATGATGTATTTACTGTCTACCTTACAGTACGTGTAGATAATATCCTGAGGAACATGCATAGGCTAAATCTCGAAAAGCATGAACTTGTACCTGCTGACGGCATAATTTTCCCTCTCACCGCCGTAACTGCTCATGAGGGCGAAAGTGTTTTTAATGTTTTGCAACGTGAAATGCGCCGCAACAGAATACATATGGAATCTCGCTTTACACCTATTTTTAACTCTGCATATGTCATGGGGATAAATAATCTTTACGAATTTGATGTTGGGGAGCTTTCAGGCTGGATGTATAAAGTTAATGGATGGTTTCCAAATTTCGGTTCTTCGCTCTATATACTCTCTCCCGGCGATGTTATTGAATGGCATTTTACAGTGGACCTTGGGCGTGATTTAGGTGAATTTTCTTTAGGTGGAAGGCAGCGCGATGAATAAGGACGCTTTTGCTGGGTTTCATCCTTTTGTAAATTTATTGTTTTTCGTGGCAGTTATAGGGTTTGCTATGTTTTTTATGCACCCGGTTAGCCTTGTAATTTCGCTTTTTTGTTCTCTGGCTTATTCAATATACATAAAGGGTAGTAAAGCTGTTCGATTTAGCCTTGTTTTTATGCTTCCGCTGCTTCTTATCACAGCGACACTCAATCCGCTTTTTAGTCATCAGGGTGCAACTATTCTCGCTTTTTTTCCAAACGGAAACCCACTCACTCTTGAGAGTATACTTTTTGGTTTTGCCGCAGCAACGATGCTTGTAACTGTCATTACATGGTTTTCATGCTTTAATGTGGTTATGACCTCGGATAAGTTTGTATTTCTGTTCGGAAAATTTATTCCTGCACTTTCGTTGATCCTCTCTATGGCTCTTAGAATTGTGCCCCGTTTTATGGCTCAAATAAAGGTAATCTCTGCAGCACAAAGGTGCATAGGGAGAGATGTTTCTAATGGAAATTTACTGCAAAAGATTAAACATGGTATAAAAATCATTTCAATTATGATCACATGGGTTTTGGAAAATGCGATAGAAACTGCTGACAGCATGAAAGGCCGAGGATATGGACTTCCTGGAAGAACGGCATTTTCTATATTCAAATTCAGCAAACGTGATTCTTTTGCGTTGGGCTACATTTTGTTTTGCGTAATATCGGTTTTGCTGGGTTATGTGATGGGTGCTTACCATTTTCGCTTTTTTCCTACTGTCAGAGGTCAGTGGTCAGGTGTTGAGACATATTTCGTCTTCATTACATATTTTGCATTGGGTGCATTTCCTATGGTTATTAACATAAGGGAATCTCTGGTGTGGAGAAAAATCAATTTTTCAAAGGATTTAAAGAAAGTTAGTCAGTCAATTATAACGAGGTAAAAATTTTGAGCACGTATAAAATTGAAAATCTTACATTTACATATCCTAATAGAGATATAGCTGCACTTGCTGACATTAGTTTGAAAATCCGCCACGGTGAATTCGTCACCCTTTGCGGGCCTTCTGGCTGTGGTAAGACAACGCTTCTTAGGCATCTAAAGCCTCATACTTCTCCTCACGGGGTGGTTTTGGGACAGATATTTTTTGATAATAGACTTATTAGTGAGTACTCTGAGCGCGATATGGCTGCCAAGATTGGGTTCGTGTTACAGTCTCCTGAAAATCAAATTGTTACAGATAAGGTCTGGCATGAGCTTGCTTTTGGGCTTGAGTGTTTGGGTTTTAAGACTCCTGAGATTCGTTTGCGTGTTTCAGAGATGGCTAGTTTTTTTGGTATTCAGACTTGGTTTCATAAATCTGTTACTGAGCTTTCAGGCGGTCAGAAGCAGCTTCTCGCGCTGGCGTCTATCATGGCTTTGCAGCCGTCAGCACTGATTCTTGATGAACCTACAAGTCAGCTTGATCCTATTGCGGCCGGAGAGTTTCTTGCGACCGTCGGTAAGATAAATCGCGAGCTTGGTGTAACTGTTATTCTTACGGAGCATCGTTTGGAGGAGGCTTTTCCGCTGTCAACACGGGCTGTTGTTATGGATGGTGGTAGGGTTATTGCTGATGGTGCGCCTCGTGAAGTTGGTTTGCAGCTTAGCGGGCAGGGGCATGGTATGTTTCTTGCTATGCCTACTCCTATGAGGGTTTGGGCGGCGGTAAATGGGTCTGTTCCGAATCTTTTAGATGACGAGTGCCCTGTAACGGTGCGTGATGGGGCAAATTGGCTTGGTTGTCTTGTAGATGGTTATGCGCCAACAGGTAAGGACGGCCTCCGGCGGCTCACTTTCTGTTATGCGACAGAAAGTAAGCAAAGAGCGCACCAAGGGGACTTCGCCCCCTTGGAACCCCCGGGCTCGTTAACTCGCTGCGGCTCAAACAAAACTCGCCCAAGGACGAAGAACGAGAGGTTTTCTTTTGCATATGTTCAATCGCCTCTCGCCATTTCGATGGAAGATGTTTGGTTTAGGTATGAGAGGGATCAGGCTGATGTTTTGAAAGGGCTTGATTTTAGGGCTGGTTATGGGGAGGTTACGGCAATTTTGGGTGGCAATGGTACGGGGAAGTCTACTACTTTGTCACTTATTGCTGGGCTAAATGTTCCCTATCGTGGCAAGGTTAGTTCTGATAGACAAGTCATTATGCTTCCGCAGAATCCTCAATCTATTTTTGTGGAGAAAACCGTGCATGAAGATTTGCTTGAGATTCTTTCTGAAACAAACTTTTCAAAGGCAGAAAAGGAGAGCCGGCTGGCTGCTATGGTGAGGCTGTGCAGGCTTGAGGAACTTCTTGATTTCCATCCTTATGATCTCTCTGGCGGAGAGCAACAACGTACCGCACTTGCAAAGGTTTTATTGCTCAGGCCAAAAATTCTACTTCTGGACGAACCAACGAAAGGTCTTGATGCAGAGTTTAAGCAAGTCTTTGCTGCCATTTTAAAAAAGCTCACTGCAGCAGGTGTCGCGGTTATAATGGCAAGTCATGATATAGAATTTTGTGCGCAGTATGCTGACCGTTGTACATTGTTTTTTGATGGGAATATAGTTACAGAAAATACTCCTCATGCTTTTTTTTCAGGCAACAGTTTTTATACAACGGCTTCTAACCGCATGGCTCGTAATGTAATCCCAGATGCCGTAACGGTCGAAGATATTGTGATTTCATTGGGAGGTACGGCTGATTGGAAAGTGCAAAGTGAAGATATGAAGCTATGGTGTGAAGGTGCAACATATTTTGCAGAGGATACTCTCGCGTCTCCACCCCCAAAAGTGCCAAAGCTTACCAAAACACGCAAAATCATAGCAATTATATTTGGCTTTCTCTGGCTCGCTGCTATTGTGGTCGCAGGAATAAATTTTGATGGCTTCAATGCTTTTATAAGCGGCGGAACTCAGGCAATGGTTGCGGCAAGTGACGGGGCTTTTCGGTATGTGGGTATATTGCTGGCAATCTCTATTGGGATTGTTGGCGTTACTATGGCTCTTGCTTACAAGCGCGAGGTAAATCCAGCGCAAGTCCGGCTCAAGAACAAAAATCTTTCCAAGCGCACAATTGCTGCGGCTATTATAATAATTCTAACCATCCCTATTACAATTTATGCTGGGTCATATTTCTTTGGAGACAGGAGATATTATTTCATCTCATTGCTTATTATTCTTCAGACTATGCTGCCATTTGCTCTCGTCTTCGAAAGCCGAAAACCACAGGCACGAGAGCTCGTTGTGATTGCTGTATTATGTGCTATTGCCGTTGCAGGGCGTGTGGCGCTTTTCATGCTGCCACAGTTTAAACCTGTTGTCGCACTCGTAATTATTGCAGCCGTTGCATTCGGCGGCGAGGCTGGTTTTCTTGTGGGTGCTATGACGGGTTTCGTAAGCAACTTCTTCTTTGGCCAAGGGCCACACACACCATATCAGATGTTTGCATTAGGTTTTATTGGACTGCTTGCAGGGGTGCTGTTCCAAAAGGGTTTGCTCCGTCGTTCCCCTACAGCGCTGGCTGTATTTGGTGCACTTGCCACTTTCATCATTTATGGAGGCATATTAAATCCTGCATCGGTTCTAATTTTTCAAGGAAGGCCAACCTTGCCAATGATTCTAGCCGCATATTTGCAGGGCATCCCCATGGATTTGATTCACACCGCTGCAACTATTACATTTATTTTAATCCTCTCAAAACCTATGCTTGAAAAGCTAGATAGGATTAAGGAAAAATATGGGTTGGTAGATGTATCCTGAGAGGCCCTTTTGTTTTTGCAGTACAAATATCCCCAGATGAGCTGTATATAGCAAACAATTTATTGTCATAAAACATGCTTTTTTATTGCATTATTATGCAAGTTCAGATATAGTGTAGTGTAGAGATAATTTTTCGCATAAAATTTTATTGAGGGAGTGGAGTTAATATGCCTAAACTATTATATCAAGGTCATGGAAGCTTCCGTCTAACTGCAAATGACGGAACTGTGGTGTTCATTGATCCCTTTATCGGTACAGGGTATGATTTGCCTGCAGATATCATTTTGGTCACACATCAACACGATGACCACAATCAGATAAAGCTTATCACCCAAAAAACCGGCTGTACTGTCATTAGCAACTTTGAAGCACTAGAAGGTGGAAGGCACAATAAGTTTAATCTGTGTGATATTGAGATTGAGGCTGTAGAAGCAGGATACAATAAAAATCATTCAAAAGAAGATGCTGTCGGTTATATTGTAACGGTTGACGGTTTGAAGCTGTATTTCTGCGGTGACACCTCAAAAACACCACAGATGGCAACATTTGCCGAAAGAAAATTAGACTATGCGTTCCTGTGTGCCGATGGTTTTTATAACATGGGGTTAGAAGAAGCCGCCGAATGCGCTGTGCTGATTGGGGCTAAACACAATGTACCCGTCCACCTCAAACCTGGCGAACTTTTCGACAGGGAGCTTGCAGAGCAGTTTAAAGGTCCAAACCGCCTGATCATTGAGGCAGGTGAAGAAGTAGAACTTAGATAAAACTTGTTGCACTGACCATTTTTTCAAACCGCACTACCGATTCATAAGGCCGGCAGCGCGGTTTGTTAGCGTTTTAAAAAAAGGGGGGTGTATTTGCGTGAAAGGCATGTGGGGAGAGCTTATAGAGGAAACTGCACCGGGTGCAAGGGAAAAAGATTTGACGTGGATGATTCCTTTTTGGGAATCATTTACTGACCTTGTAATTGAAATGAATGAACAGCATATAATAACATATATCAGGCGTAAGGTTGATAGCAGTTTCGTTATGTCAAATATCGTGAACACATCTTTTTTTGATATATCTGTAGACAAAGACAAGAATCTGGTTGAGCAGCGGCTTGAGGCGCTAAAGGCAGGCGCTGTGACATATCTGCGTTTTCAGTTTCTGTCTACAGTCGGCCGCTATTACCGCTGGACTCTGGTTCCTTTTTATAAAAACGGTGTGTATGCGGGATGCCACGGAGTTGCCATAGACACCACAGAACAAACCCTCAAAGAAATCACACTTAAATGGCAAAGTGCAGTTTTAGAGGAGGGACGTGATTTTGTAAGAATTTTCAACATGAACGGGCAACCCCTCTACACAAACCCTGGTGTGTATAAAATGACAGGATATAGCCCGGACGAGGAGGCTCCCGGATCTGATCGCCTGTACACGCCTGCGCATTATAAGGCTGTCTACGGTGAAGGGCTGGAGGCTCTACGCAAGTACGATTTTTGGGTTGCACGAGGTGAAATAATTCATGCTGACGGTAAGCTTATACCTATTGAGCATACAATGTTTAACATAAAAGACGATCGCAATGAGACCATACTTATTGCAACCGTCATCAGAGATATTACAGTCTTTCGTGAACACGAGCAAGAGCTTGAAGAAGCTCGGCGTGCCGCTGAAGCGGCAAATATGGCTAAGAGTGATTTTCTCTCACGCATGAGCCATGAAATCCGCACACCTATGAATGCAATCATCGGTATGATTGACATAGGGCTAAGATCAAGTGATATAGATAGAAAAGACTATTGTTTTATTAGGGCAGATGGAGCTGCCAAGCATCTCCTAAGTCTTATTAACGACATTTTAGACATGTCCAAAATTGAAGCAGACAAATTTGAGCTTTCTTATTCTGTCTTCGATTTTAGACATGCTGTAAATAATATAGCTAATATAGCTAATGTTAAAGCTGAGGAAAAACACCTGGATTTCACTGTTTGCATTGATAGCGATATCCCTGAGTTTATCTGGGGCGACGAAATGAGAATGGGGCAGGTCATAGCAAACCTGCTTACAAACGCAATGAAATTCACACCCGACAATGGTTGTGTCTCTATGCACGCCTACACGCAGGAAAAAACTGCCGACGAGTTTATTCTCAGAATTGAGGTTGAAGATAACGGCATAGGAATCTCGAAAGAGCAGCAAGAAAGGCTTTTTAAATCATTTAACCAAGCAGACTCCAGTATTTCTCAAAAATATGGCGGAACAGGATTGGGTCTGGCCATTTCTAAGCGCATTGTCGAGTTTATGGGTGGAGAGATTTGGGTTGAGTCGGTGCTCGGCGAGGGTGCTAAATTTGTTTTCACGCTAAAAACCAAAAGCGTTACTGGTTTGGATGCTCTGCAAAACACATCATTAAGTCCTAAAGAAAAGGAAGTGTCCCGAAGAAACTATAACTTTGAAAACCGTACCTTGCTCATTGCCGAGGATATAGAAATTAACAGGGAAATCATGTCCGCAGTTCTAGAAAAAACAGGTGTCCTCATAAAGTATGCGGAAAATGGTTTGTTAGCTGTTTCTATGTTCAGTTCAAATCCTGAAAAATTCGATCTCATTTTAATGGACATCAACATGCCGGAGATGGATGGCTACGAGGCAACAAGGCAAATTCGCGCCCTTGATTCCCAAAAGGCTAAGTTTGTTCCTATCATAGCTATGACCTCAAATGTTTTTAAGGAGGACATCGAAAAGTGTTTGAGTGTTGGAATGGATGGGCATACCGGAAAACCCATTGACGCAGATGAATTGTTTGAAAAACTAAACAGGTTTTTGTATCGTAGTGACGCCACCAGTAAGGACGCTAGGAGCCAAGATTATGATTGAAAAAATGAGTGCCTATATTGACGTGTTCACCCTCATGGAAAAGTCTGATGTGATATATGCTGCAGATGCGGTAATGAGCGGTAAAATCACGCTGCTAAACTTGGGTTCCGTTTTTACTTTTGTAATTGATCCCATTCAAAATGGACTTATGGATAGGTTTAATTTGATCAAGGAACGTCAAGATGGGCAGATATTGAGTTTAGCTTGCACATATGAGCAAGCTAAACAATTTGTCGACAAAGAGCGTGTTAATCAAGACTTTTTTCGCCTTTCTGAGGAGTTTACAGGTAGAGTAATTGTTCGGATACCTATTGACCAGAGTTTAACTCTTCCATTTCCATACAATACGCTAGATGGAACTACACAATTTTTGAATATTGCCCAGACACACCCCTTGCGTAGAGCCTTAATAGAAGAACTCACAGCCAGAGGCTGTGAGTACCTATCTATAACAAGCGGAAATGTGCATGGTGCACCTACTGTTGAGGATTTGGCCTCTGCAAAAAGATTAGCTGGGCTGGTTAATATGAAGGCTCCTTTTTTCGGAATGGATGCCATGTCTGCTGTGGTTACCGATGTTCCCGGTGACAAGGCTTACCACAATGGCTCTTATATTATCCTTAGCTTTTGTAATCCTGATGCAATTGAAGTAAGACGCCTTGCGAACAAATCTGATATGTATGTGACCAAAAAGCTTCTTAGTGTCTTGCTCGAAGGGCTTGATTTGCAGACACCCCTTATATATGACTTCGATTAATAACAATTTCCATTGTATCTTTTGCAATGACCAGTTCTTCGTCTGTCGGTATGGTCAGTACAATGGCAGATGAGCCTGCCCTCGTTATGTCTATGACATCATCGTTGCAGGTTGTTTCATTCTTGTCATCATCAATATAAATTCCAAAGGCACTGATCCAGTCGCAAATTTTTCTCCTAATCACAGGAGAGTTTTCTCCAACTCCTGCTGTAAAAATAATAGCATCCACTCCGCCGAGCGCGACTATATATCCCCCTATATATTTTGCAACTTGGTATTCAAAAATACTAAGAGCAAGCTTTGCACGAGCGGCAATTTCCGCATTATCGGCCTTATGCTCCTCTGTTTCTGCAAAATTAGGATCGGCGGTTTCTATAATGTCTCTAAAATCAGATGAAAATCCGGACACCCCAAGCACTCCGGATTTTTTGTTAAGAATCTCCAGCGTTTCTTTTATCGGCAGGTCCTCATTAATATCCGCGATAATTGAAACAATGGCAGGGTCAATAGTGCCACATCTCGTACCCATTGGCAAGCCTTCAAGAGGTGTCGTTCCCATTGTTGTATCAATACTTTTACCGTCTTTTATTGCGGTAAGAGAGGCTCCGTTTCCAAGGTGGCATGAAATAATTTTTATGCCCTTTGCATTCCCTCCCAGAAACTCAATCGCTTTTTCCGAAACATACCTATGCGATGTTCCATGAAATCCATAGCGGCGGATATCATGCTGTTCATAGTATTTATAGGGTATGGGGTATACATATGCATAATCTGGCATCGTCAGGTGAAAAGCTGTGTCAAAGACCGCAACGTTAGGCGCACCCGGTATTGCTTTTTGGCAGGCATCAATTCCCATAAGATTTGCCGGAATATGCAGCGGCGCCAGTGGAATGCATTCCCTTATGGCAGCTAAAACCTCGTGGTCAATTAAGGTGCTCTCTGAAAAGCTCTTTCCGCCATGAACTACACGATGCCCAACAGCGGCTATTTCATCAAGGCTGTCAATAACTCCATACTTCTCACTGGTCAGCGTTTTTATAACCACATTTATCGCCTCTGAATGCGATGGTAGTGGTATATCTTCTTTAAGTGTTTGTTTGCCATTTGACGGCTTATGCTTAATATGCCCATCAATGCCGATTCGATCACAGTTTCCTTTTGCAATAATGGATTGTGTTTTCATATCAAACAGCTGATACTTCAGGGACGAACTTCCTGTGTTAATGACAAGTATATTCATCAAAGTAACCCCTTTGCTAATTGTAGAAAATCCGTTAGACTCGGTAAAATCATTTTATAACGGCACACACAACATGTCAAGGAATGTAATGTTTGTATTTGTTACGTTTTTAAGAATTTTTGTCAAGAATTAAAATTTGGTGTCCTTGCTATAGTACGGCAAGGACACCTTGTTTTGACCCTAAATTGTTCAAATGTCTTTTATTTAAGCCGCTTATGGCACTGCTATTGCCTCGAACACAGCTCTTACAATTACGTCATTTTCAGGCATCAAAAATTGTGTTATCGTTGAGTTTGCATTTTCTATAACCACACCGCCTAGAAGAACTTCCCAGCGCCTGAATTCAAATCCGTAGACACCGCCGGCATTTATGGAGAACATTTGCCCAGCAACGCCCTCCTCGTTCATAATCGTAAATTCAAGTTCTGTGCTGTCGGAAATAGTCTGTGCGATTGCAACAACACTAAACTTCTGTTCCTGTCTTGCAAACACTGCAGTTACATTTACATCGCTGTTTGGCATCGTAAATGAAGCAGTCGGGCTGTTCACATCACTCAACATCACTCCGCCGGACAAAACCTCCCAACGCTCAAATTCAAAACCCGGAGCGGCGGTGGCAGTAATTACTACTTGCTCACCCTGAGCTGCCAAATATGGCTCTGCTTGTGCCTCACCAAAGACTGAATTGTTTGCTGCTGTTGTTATTTCAAAGCTCTCCGGAATAAAACTAAAATGTGCCCTAATTGAGACATCACTATCAGGCATTGTAAAATGTGCTGTGGAGGAATGTACATCGCTGAGAATGATTTCTCCTGTAATAACCTCCCACCGTTCAAACTCGTATCCATCGCTTGCATCGGCGCTCAAGTCAACACGAGACCCACCGGCGGCCTCCTCAGGATTTGCAGCAGCCGTTCCGAATGCCGCATCGTTTACATCTGTGGTTATGGTAAATCCTGCCACACTCTCCTGCCTAAAATACACCCTGATAGAAACGTCATTATCTGGCATTGTAAATGATGCATTTGGCATGAAACTGTTTTCTATCATGATACCACCTGAGACAACTTCCCAGTGGTCAAATTCATATCCAGCATTTGCTGCAGCTCTGAGCACAATGCTTGTTCCTTGTTCCGCTTCCCGCTCATTTACATCTACATCTCCTCGCAGGTCATCATTTATGCTTATTATTACAGCATGAATTTCTGCGACAGGTTCCTGCTCATAAGGATCTTCATCCTCTTCATCTTGGACATCATAATCTTCATCTGGCTGATCTTCGTCATCCAATTCATCACCTATGCTTATATCATCATCTACGTCATGCTCGGGGCTTCTGTCAATAAATGCAAGGGTGGCTATATTGCCAAGCAAAGCGAGTGCGCAAAAGGTCGGAACAACCCACGCACGAAAATTATGATCGAACCGTGCGAGCACTTTCCACGCTATGATAACAAGCGCAATAACACCTAAACCCCAAAAATCTAAAATACCAATGTTATCAAAAAATCCCATGCTTTCTACTCCTACTTTTGCCGGTCTCTATTTTTGTTTTATCTACAAGCTATCCTAATCTCCCGATCCAAGCCCCATTTTCAGAGCGATTGTTTTTGTTTAACTATCCAGCTGTGTAGTTGAATGTTAAATCGGGAGTAATCGTGCTTGTTAGCGTAAGCTGATCTCCGCTAATTATAAAGTACCAGAGTGATGGGGCAATGCATCTGTCACCGCACGCATCAGGGGTAGCGCAGATTGAAAGTATATTCCCGCTCGCTGTCCAGCGGATAGGAGATTCCATCATTGTTCCTGTTCCGTTTGCGTTAAATACGTAGTATTCCATACCCAACCAGTTCCACGTGCCAACCAGACCTTGTGTAGCAATATGAGGTGGTGTGGTCGGGGTTGGAGTCGGGGTTGGGGTCGGTGTAAAACCTGTTGGGAGCACTGGATCAGGTTGCGAGCTTATGAGTACAGTCGCGGTAGCAGCGTCCCATCCTAGGTAGTAGCCAACACTTTCCAAAACAAGCCGCAGCGGCAGCATCGTTCTTCCTCCGATAGTTTGAGCTGGAACATCAAGCTCTCTGCTAACACCATTTGTTGTAAATACGTTACTGCCGATTGTTATAACAACCACATCGCCGCCCCTAAGAGTAACTTGGCTTGTCGTAGGATCCCAGTCTACACTAAAACCCAATTCTTCAAACACACCGCGCACTGGAACAAGAGTTCTTCCGTCAATTACCGTTGGGTTTTGGTCTGTGAAACTCACTTGCTGCCCCTCAATCAATACGGTAATTGGTGTACTTGCTGATGCTCCCACACCTGAGAGTAGTGCAAAGAGCAACAATGATGTCAGTACAACTGCAAAAATTTTCTTTTTCATATAAGTTCCCTCCTAAATATTTTTAAGGCTTCAGCCTTAATTGTTTTTACATGAGCTTTCGGTTTAAGTTACCACTCTATTTACCATAAACACCTATCTGAATAAACAGCCGATCTTTTCTCGATAGTCCTCCGACTTCGATAAGCTTAGCTCTGCCCAAACCTCTTACGGATATCAATGTACCTTCCTGAATCTCTTTTGCAGGTTGCAAACAGGGCAGATAATCTACGTTTACTTTTCCTACTATAATTAGTTCAGACGCTTTAGCTCTCGGTAAATCAAAGGCTGCACGTAAAACAGCGTCAAGGCGCAAAGATGCAACAGTGTCAGTTTTTATGGCTAAATTTTCTCGTCTTTGCGGCAGCTCATCCAAACTAAGATGTGTAACAGTAACTCCAACACGGCCTACTTTGCTCAAGTTTTCAATAATATATGCTCCAAGCTCTGGCAGACACACCACGGTAGCACTATGCTCCTCGCTGACTATGTCACCAATTGTGTCCCTCTCAATACCAAGAGCCATTATAGCACCCAAAATATCACGATGCCCCAACATGTCTTGTGGTCGGTGCGATATTCTAAGTGCACCGAAAACTCTAGAGCGTTCGCAAATACCCCAATCGGGGTTTATGAAAACTGCTCTAACCCTCTCCGCGTTTTCAAATCCGCCGTCCAAGCGTAACTTAATATATCCCTTGTTCTTAAAATACATTGCTGTGCTTTGTGCCTCGGCAGGTGTAAGGAATCGAGAGGCAACGCATCCAGTTTTAACGGCCTTTTCTGCCAAATCCTCCATACGGCTAAATAGCAAATCATATCTTTCCATTTCATTTCACCTATCCAGTGGCAGGCACATGGCCTGCCACTGGAGTTTATTTCTTTTCACTTTCAGTCCGCTTTGCAATCGACTTATCTGCTGGAAGGACTATGTTGAGAATTATACCTACAATAACAGCTATTGCCACTCCCAGACGGTCGAGTGGGAGATTTGTTTCCCCGATTGCAATCGTTATTGGATTACCAAAGCGCAAACCGAGACCTATTACAAGCATAACAGAGACTATTATGCAGTTTTTCATATCTCCGAGATTTACTTTCTCGTCAACCAAATTCCTAATACCAACCGCAGCAATCATTCCGTATAAGATAAATGAAGCCCCTCCGATAATAGCATCCGGTATCGAGTAAATAAGTGAGGCAAACAGCGGCGAGAAACCAAGTAAAATTGCATAAATACCAGCAATCTGCAATACTCTCGGGTCAAAGACTTTGGTTATAGTAACAACACCAACGTTTTCAGAATAGGTTGTTGTTGCTGGGCCGCCAATACCTCCGCCAACTATGGTTGCAATACCATCCCCGCACAATGTGCGAACGAGGCCGGGGTCATTTATATAGTCTTTACCGGACATTCTGCTCAGTATTACCATATCTCCTATGTGTTCTGCTATTGTGGCCAGTGCAAATGGCAGCATTATTAATATGCTTAGCAAACTAAATCTTGGAAGCATAATTGGCGGCAATCCGACAGGGCTGGTTCCGGCACGTCCAAAATCAAGTATTGCGCTGCCATCAGGGTTGGACATCCCCAAAACAAAGTGCATTAGCAATGCTATTAGATACGCTCCAACTATTCCGAGCAGTATCGGAATTATCTTGGTCATACCCTTTCCCCATACAGAAAACGCAATAATAATTACAATGGTTGCTATAGCCAGAAACATATTGCCCGCTGATTGATTTATTGCAAACGGTGCAAGCATAACACCGATTAATATAACTGTCGGCGCAGTTACAACCGTCGGCAAATATTTCATGAATGTCTTAACACCAACAAACTTAATTAGCAACGCCAACAATAAATATAAGAAACCCGCAATCATTATGCCGCCTGTGGCATATGCAAGTTTCTCAGATTGTTCCATACCAGAGCCGGCAAATGGTCCTGCAATCGGATCTGTTATTAGCCTAATTCCTACCATGAACGCAAAACTGGAGCCTAAGAAAACCGGTGGAGCTTTTTTAGGACCTGAAATTAGGTGAAAAATAATTGTCCCCAGTCCCACTGCTAGCAGCGTTACCTGAACGGACAATCCGGTGAGTATTGGAACTAAAATTGTTGCCCCAAACATCGCAAACAGATGTTGGAGACCCATCAGGGCTCTTCTACCATTTGATAATTGAAATTGCATCTTGTCCTCCCCATTTTTACTTACCTGTAGCCAGTGCTATAACACTGGCTACAGGTATGACTTTGCTGTATATTGTACCACATAAACAGTCAGGGTTCTACTAAAATTTTTGCAAAATGAAAATAATTATTTACGAGTAAATTCCCAAAGTAAGTTCCACAGGGCAAGTAATCCCGCGTAGTTATTGGACTTAAGCTTGTTGTGTGACCTTACATTATGACGCTGCCTCGGCACGTGCTGTTATGATGGCATCCGGGGAGGCATTGGGACGCTCTAGGACTGTCCAATCCAAATGTGGAAGGATTTCTACCCAGCGGATATTACCATTCGGGAGGCGTTCGAAGGTCGTGGAGTGGGTTGCCTCTTGTAAGTAGAGATAGTACCAAGCGTTCATGTCGGTCTTGTCAGGCCATCTAGTTCGGTTTGGTAGCAGATCATCTGTTGAATCGATGATTCTTCCGAGCATTCTGTTGACTATCGCTGCGGCTTCGGCACGGCTCATGTTAACGTTGGGGTTAAACTGACCATCGCCCACACCTTCTACCCAGCCGAACTGTGCTATCAGGTTGATATAATCTGCTGCCCAGATGCCTTCGACATCGGTGAATGTACCGTTGCTGGCTTCAAAGCCCCTGAAGAATCTGGCTATCATCGCTGCAAACTCTGCACGAGTTACTGCATCGTTGGGCCTGAACTCACCACCTGCACCTTGAACGATTCCGGCATCTGCCATGGTGGAGATTGCGTTGTTAAACCAGGCACTTGCGCTTACATCTGTGAAGTCGTTTTGCTGGTTCCAGTGCCTTGTCCTGAAATCATCGTTGAGAAGTCTGAATAGAATTGTCACGACTTCTGCGCGAGTTATCGAAGCATGCGGACTGATTGTGCCGTCTGGGAAGCCTATGATAAATGCGTTGTGGTATGGTGAGAAGAATCTGCTTGGGTCCGGTTCTTCTTCGACTTCCGGAGGTGGCGGTGTAATCGGTGGCTCAGGAGCTACGATTGGTGCGCCCGGTCCCGGTGTTGGTCCTGGTGTCGGTGCCGCTTGTATCGGGATGTCAACTGACGGTGTGCTGATACTTGGTGCCGGATCATTTGGACCTGCACCCGGGGGTAGTGGCAACTGGAGCACCGCAGCATTTCTTACTGTTTGTCCTGCGGCTGCTGCCAGTACAGTTACTTCAAATGAAATTACTATTTGGCTGTTTGCCGGTAAGTTGTGGAGTGCTATTTCTATAACACCCGGTAGGAGTGCTTCGTCTATTGTAAATATGCTTTGAACTGATGTTGTTTCTACAGGGATTAGGTCTATTTGTATATCAAATACCTCTACCAGTCCGTTTGGTGTTGCACTCAGCCCATTTGCTGTAGCTTCTGATGCATAGATGTTGGTGGTAACTTCTTCAAAACTCACTGCGATTACTTCATCAAACGCTTCCAGTGGAGTACCGTTTCTTGTGATTTGGATTGAGTTTGCAACCCGTGCTACTCTTTCGTCTAAAACGTCTCTGACTATGAAGTCGCCTGCTAGGGCATCCTCACTGCTCACTGTTATGTAGTATCTGATTGTGTCGCCTGTGCGTACTACGGTGCCTAGATTTGGTGAGTTTTTTTCTATTGTCGGAAGCTTAGGATCCGGACGTGTGAGTGTGTATACTTCTTCGTTGTCGCCCATTGATATTTGCTGATTGCGGATGTGACACTGCCGTCTTTGGTTGTTCTTGATAGCACTTCGGTCAGCTTGTTTTGGCTTACTGTGTCGAAGAATTTCTCCAAGCCCATGTCAACTACATAAGCGTAGCCATCGTTGACGTTGCGCCGACTAGACCTACTCACAGTCGTGCGCAAAAATAGCCAAAGCAAGCAACCTGTTTATGTCCTTTTTCTCAAAAGTTCAGACAGGTTGCTCGCTTTCGGCTATCCTCATAGCTCTAGTGTGTTATTTACTTTCTACGGAGGGGCTCTGCTTTTTTACAAATCTCTGGTTTCTGTTCCTTACATAACTTGATCTAAAGGCTAATTTTGGGTTTCATTTTCTTCAGACTCCTGCGCATCATATGCACTGTATTCTTCGCCTTCTTCGTATTCTTCTTGTGCTGCATCATTAGTGTCCACTACAGGCACAGGTAACGGTGCTACTCCAACAAAGATATCGTTCGGTGTTGAGTCCGGACGTTCCAGACGCGTCCAGGGTCTTTCCTGTACCAGAAGCTCAACCCATGTTTCATGCACCCCATCGTCTTTGGTGAGGAATGCATGGGAATTCGTAGCTTCCTGAATGTGCAAGAAGTACCAAGCATTCGGATTTGTATTATCCGAGAAGGTGCGCATTCCGGGCAGCAGGTCTCTAGGTCCTTCCGGTAAGCGGCCAAAAGCACGATTTATCATCGCTACGGCTTCCGCCCTTGTTACTATCCTGTCAGGATCAAAGGCTCCGCCCTGACCTGCATCACCCATAACCCAGTCATTTAGTGCTGCTATATTGATATATCCCTGCGCCCAGTGTCCTGTAATGTCATTAAAGAGCGGTGTGCCGAAGCTCGGTGCAAGTCCCATATATCTTACTATTGCCGCTACAAGTTCAGCTCTGGTTATCGCACGGTTAGGTTGGAAAGTGCCATCCGGCATCCCTGCAAAGATTCCTGCCGCTGTCGTTGTTGATACTGCATTGTTATACCAGTTGCTTGAACTTACATCCGCAAATGGATTTGTTTGAGACCAGTTGCTTGCACGCGCCTCGTCAGACATCAGTCTGAAGAAAATTGTAGCAACTTGTGCTCTGGTAACCTCGGCTCTCGGACGAATTGTTCCATCTTCAAAGCCTATGAGGTATGCGTGGTGTATTCCGTGGAACTCTAACAGTGGCGGGGTCGGCTCTTCAACGATTATTTGCGGTGGTGCCGGCACTTCTATTATCGTGACGCCTCCGCCTCCACCCGCTGGAGGTGGGGGTGGTGGGGGTGGGGGTGCAGGTAGTGCTTCCCATCTTGCAAACAGTTCCGCATCACCTGTGATTGCTGTGCCAAAGTCAAATGGTACTGTTCCTGCAGCATCCATATACCAGCCTCTGAATGTAAATCCTTGTCGGGTTGGTGCTGTCGGTATTGCTGCGGATGGAATTGGTGTTCCCTCTCTGACCACTACAACATGTACTGTGCCTGTACCATCATTTAGATTGAATGTTACATCGTGAGTAATTTCTTCCCATCCTGCGTATAGGTCAATGACTTGATCTTGACTTCCGCTGAGCGGTGCTCCAAACGCTGTGAATGCTTCTGTTGTCTGGGCATCCGTAAACCAGCCGATGAAGTTATGTCCTATGCGAGTTGGAATCGCCGGTGCCGTCAGATTATTACCGTCAACCACAAACTCTACATAGTGCAGGTTTCCAAAACCGTGATTGAGCCAGAATCGTACAGTGTGAGTTATTCCGGGTCCACCGACAAACCAGTCTGCATAGAGATCCAGCGGTGTCGTTATCGGTGTTCCAAAGTTAAAGCGGTTGTTTGCGTCCGGGTCTAAATACCATCCGCGGAAGGTCCATACTGTAGTTTCTGTTTCAGTAAACGTACCTGCTGCTTCCACAAATGTTGTCTCTTCCGGCAAACTGCCTTGTGTTGAGGTAGGTATGTCCGAGATGTCTTGATCTGAAACCAATCCATTCGACGTTGCCGTTTCGATGCTCTCGTTTGCCTCTTCTGCTATGTTCGTGTCAGGCTGTTGCTCTACCGCTACAGGTCCCGGTGTACTGCTTTCTACAAACAAAGTGCTGTTTTCAACGCGGGTTGGGTTACCCGGCGGCATCACTGTGCGACCACCATCAATGTAGGTCCAGTAGAAAAGGCTGTTATCTCCGTAGTTGTAGAAGAATTGGACTAAATGCCTTTCCGGATCATTCGGGACTCCTACGGTACCTAGCTCATTGCCCCAAACCGCTATCCAGTGTTGGTTCGTTGCTGTTATCAAAGTAGTTTCTATTGTTGTCGGGAATCCGCCATCCGGAATAAGCACTGTTGCGCCTATTTCAGGGGCATTTTCATATAGATACCAACCCAGGAATGTCCAGTTGCTTGCTGTTCCTGCTTCTAGTGTGTGCATACCCGGCGTTAGCGAATGTGCTCCGGCTGCAGGTGTCTGTCCCACTGGAACTACCGTGGTCAATCTGTTTGAGACCATAAGTGTCGCTGTGTATTGACCTACTATCTCTTCTATCGGAATGTATCTGAATGTAACTTCCGCATTTGTTTGAAGATTTGTAAATCTTTCGTTTTGCTCGCCTGTTATCACAAAGCTTGGTACATGCGGTGCAAAGATTGTTACATCTCCGCCGCGCGGTACGTTAACCGTGCTGCTAAAGCCCGGTACCAGACCTGTCAGGTCTGCTCCTGTCGTGTGGTGAACGAGGTTTATTGTTATTTGCACTTCGTCACGTACATAGATAAAGCGGATTGTTGCAGGGCCTACTGTCGCTGTCTGGCTTGATGATTGATCTTCGCGAAGCATAAAGCCCAGTAGCTCAGGGGCTGTTACTGTTACTTGGCTACCTACTCTTGCGCTCATTACATGGCTGTAAATGATTGTCTCTACGCCATTTTCATAAAGCACTGCTTCTACTATCACTTGCTCATCTGTTGCGGGCTCAAACACAAAGTCTATGTACTGACCATCTGCACTCACAAGTACCATTACAGGGTTTGTGCTACGAAGTGCATAGTCTGCTACAGGGA
>Ga0209755_10002297_pt1 | contig 26632 bp, 35 predicted proteins | sample TergutCo191P1_FD_187301 | JGI IMG/M metagenome (GOLD analysis project Ga0209755, IMG submission 187301) | Cornitermes sp. P1 segment gut microbial communities from Petit-Saut dam, French Guiana - Co191P1 (SPAdes) (version 2) | ecosystem: Host-associated > Arthropoda: Insects > Digestive system...
TAACAGCACTGCCAACTAACACACCAGTAACAGCAGAACTAGAAACCAAAGGAACATCTACTACGCCAGTAGTAGAACGCCCAGTTTTAGATACACCAGCAATAGCTGGAATTTTATTGTTAATATTAGTGCTCATAGGGATAATATATTCTTATTAGTAGTTTAGATAATAAGTTACTCACTATACTTTTTATTAGTTTAATAGAGTGTTTAATATTTGTCAAATACTAGTAACGATACATTCTGTCTTTGTCTCGCACATTGACTTGTTTAGACAAACGGACTAGTTCTTCTATTTTGTCGCCTATAAAAGCAGCATTAAAAGGGATTTTGTTGTCTATTGCAAATTGATTGGCTTTGGTTAAAGCAAATTCTTTTTTTTCTTGGGCACTGTAATTTAAAAATTTTTCTGCACTTGCAACAAAGCCTTTTAATGCCTCGCAAATTTTAAGCGTATCTTGTGCTAGTCGCTTTTCTTTTAGTGACTTAATAAATCGCACAATAAAAGTAATCGCCGTGACTAGTAGTCCTAAAGCTGTGCAAGATATAGATATAATTGTAGGTAAATTTTGCATGATTTTACTTTATCACCCTTGTTTATTGTTTTGTTGTGGCAAAATAACCTTATGGATATGACCACACAAAAGCTCTGGGTCGACTACTATTTTAAAATCGTATTTTCTAGCATCGACACAAAACTGCAAGTCCTCGCTTTCGTAGGTTGTCGCATTACTATTAAAAGAGGCTACCTCTTCCCATTTAAAGCGTATTTTTTCTAACACTTGTCTTTTAATTAGAGTAGCACCAAAACCACACGCAGCTAGCTCTACAGGATTTTTTATTGTCGACATTTCAGCTAGCAAAACTGGCACTATTTTAGTTTTGTCTAAAGACCAATTGTATAGCTCTGTAACTGTAGGCATAGCCTTTTTTACATAAATGCCTGTTGCTATATCGGCATCTAAAGCAAGCAGTTTTGCAAGTATATTGTTAGGCACAATAATGTCACTATCTATAAAAAACACATAGTCTAAATTATTATCTAGCACTACTTGCCTAATTTTATTTCTAGCATTGGCTATGCCATAACCATCTACTCTAATTATCTCTGTTTCTACTCCGTCAGGCACTATTAGCTTATCTATAGCACTATTTGCCATTATGTCAAAACTAGAAGCTTGAGGAAGCCCTATTGCTACACGCTTACGCTGTAAATTTTGTATTTTTCTATTCATGTTATTAAAGTTTCCTTATTTTTAGCTTGTATTTTAAAGCCATGGTTTTAATGCCTCGGCAAAAGTCTGTAAATCTACTGATGCTATAACCATATTATGTTGTGACCCTATAGCGACAGCAATTTCCATAGATGTGTTCCAAGGCTGGCTTGCCCAATCCACTCTAACTTGCGAGCCCATTATCCTTTTTGACCATGATTTTCCATTACCATTATTATCAACAAGTATGTGACCACTACCCTCCGTGACATGTGACAGGTTTGCTAAGCTCTCTCCGCCGCCCATGCGTTCTGCAAAATCGTCCCATCGCATAAACGCAACGCCTCCACTTGCAGATGATTCGCTTTCGCTAACAACAATGCCCGCTGGGTTACTAGAACCCCACCAGCCTTCCGAAAAAGACATGTTACTACCACCCATGCCACTCATCAGGCTACCAATTTGTGAGCCAAGTTCACTCCATGAGACTCTTTTAGCTTCTTTAGCCGCATGACTACTATTCCAACCAAGCGTTATAACATGGTCACAGCAACTTACACTGCTATCATGTGTAGCACCTTTTAGCATTTGCGTTAAGTTGCAATTACAAGAAGCACCTCCACCTTCACCACTGCCGCCGCCTCCGATGATAGAGCCTAAATCATTTAATTTTACCCATGTAGGATTAGTCCACCTAAAAGAATTACTGCCTGTTTGTTCACTATTGCCAATCAACACCATAGAGTTGCTACCATCTTCTACAGAGCCAGTACTTATGTTTTTAATTTGCCCTACAACATTTACAACCTCATTAGGTAGCTCCGTCCAACCAGTCCACACATTCGTATTATTTCTTGCCCTACTAAAAATCCTGCGATTTTGATGAGTTAGTGTTTGAACCAATGAATTACCACCCGTTGAAACGACCTCTAACACGGCGTTTTGATTAGCAGCAGCACTTATTTGCAAGCCTGTTTCTGGGGGCAAATTGGTAATGTTAGAAACATTTAAGCGATATGTGCCTATATTTACCACATTATTTAAGTTAGTGTTAGGCAGTGATGGATACCATGCCATAAAAGACTGACCTTCTGAAGCAGGAGTTGGCGACTGCGGAAAACTGTCTACAACCTCTTGTACCTTACCAGCTAATTCGACAAGGCATTTTTCTACTGTTATATCATTATTCATACTGCTATCCCCCTTATGGCATCTAGTGCATTTGATAAATTGCCTAAACTATTTCCGCTGGCACATACGCCAGTGTCATAATCATCTATCCACCAATTGTGGTTTGCACCAATGTGTGGACTCGTGCCAGGTTCGCCTTTAAGATTGATAAATTCTAATCTCCCGCTATCTGCTCTAATTCTTACATCAGCTGGCCCTACTCCGTTAATCCTAGCAGTTTCTGGCTGGCCTGCCAGCCTTAGTGCCCTACGACTATTGTCAAGCAGAAAATTAAGGTTTTCCTCATTAAGTGGAGTTACATTATTTTCAAATCTGCCTGAGTCTAAAGTGATTTGTAAATTGCTCATTTGCTATTTAGCTCCTAAAATTTTTTATTGATGCTTTTTTGTATTCACTATTAAACAAATAACGACAAAATTCGCATCAATAAAATCACTATAACACGCATTTTTTGCCTTTTTTCCTAGTTATAATGGGAATTTTAGCAATTGCACAACCAGTTCTTTCAGTACTTGCATAAAGGAACTCCCCATTACTTTTATTAAATTAAATTTAAAACAATCAATATATAAATTAGTGTAATTAGTGATTGTATTCTTATTTGCAGGCAAATTATTAGCTATAAATGTTTTTGTAATTCTTCCTCTGCCGTGCCTTTTTTCTAGACTGTTTAACTTGTCACCTAACATTAAAGTATTTATTTTAATGTCTCTTGAAATTTCAAAAAATAAATTCCTTGATTTGTACTTAGTTTTTATTGACCTTTTTAAATAAAGCTCACAAAAAATATTAAAGTGCGTAGTGCCAAATAATTTATCGTGTATTTTTAAATGATGTTTTGTCAGCTCTATCGCTAGCAAAATCTCGCCATGCTCTTTAGTCTTTACTGTACTGCCTTTATTTGTTTCAAACCATGTACTTCTAATTAAATTTTCATGTTTAGCCTTAGAAGTCTTTAATTTGTTTTTCACTGCTTTACTCCTTTGTTTTTAAATTGAAAATTGGCTTCTTTATGCATGTATAAAATGTAACAAAAAGTTATGTATTTTAGTAGCGACAAAAACTATCGCTAATCGTAATTTAAAAACACTTTATAAAAGTAATATTTAAAACCCTAACTAAAATCATAGCTAGGGTTTTAAATATTACTTTTTTCTTTTTGTGCAAATTTTAATGTAAAGGCTCTACTCAATTGGCTTTTAAAAGTAATGTAAATATAATAATTTATAGGTTGTTAAGCGATTATCCCACTAAGAAGCTATTTGATTATGTTTTTTAGCTATTTTAGTATTCATTTGCCCCTAATTTAGGCGTGTTATATTAACATTATTCACCCCTACAATTGCTGACATAAAAATAAGACAACCCCTTGTTTTAAGAGGCTGTCTCATTATATTAACACAATATTTTTTTGTCAATAACTCTTTTTAAAAATATTTTTTGGTATCGTTAAGCATGCGCACTTTTTCTAATACTTCGCCGAAGCGTTGAAAGTGTACAATTTCTCTGGCTCTTAAAAACTTTAGTGGTTCTATACAGTCGGGGTCGTCTATCATATGAATAAGATATTCATAAGTTGTTCGGGCTTTTTGCTCTGCTGCCATGTCTTCATACAAATCAGTTATTGGGTCACCTTTAGATTGAAAAGCCGCCGCATTAAATGGCGCACCGCCAGCGTTTTGCGGAAAAATGCCTAAACCATGCTCTACATAAAACGGCTCAAAGCCTTCTTGCTTAATTTGCTCGTGCGTTAGTCCCCTTGTTAGTTGTCTAACCATAGTTGCTACCATCTCAAAATGGCCGAGCTCTTCTGTGCCGACATCTGTTAAAAGTCCTTTACCTTCGTCAATTGGCATTGTGTAGCGTTGACTCAAATAACGCATAGCAGCACCAAGTTCTCCGTCTGGGCCACCGTATTGGGTAATAATTAGCTGTGCCGTTTTAGCACATTTTTTCTTAATATTTACAGGATACTGTAATCGTTTTTCGTAAATCCACATTGTGGGGGGGGTCTCCTTTATGTTGTTGGTTGGTTTTTAGTTTGTTAAGGCGTTGAATAATAAGGCAAATAAGGAAAATAAGACAAATTATTGTGTAATAAGTTCAATTATTTATTTACATGAAAATACTTAAAATGCAGTTATAATCATCATAAATTTGCCTTATTCGCCTTATTTACCTTATTTTTTTAGTCCCATGGCCATGGCGAGTTTATATAACTAAATTTTGCTTCTTGGCTTTTTGTTATAAAGTTATTTAAAACTCCGTGTTTTTTCTCGTAATTTTCTTTAGCTAGGGCGTATTTTTCTACAATGTCATTGTATACCTTAACGGCGGTTGTGTCTGTTGGGTATGCGTCTAAATAAAGCTGAAGGTCGGTTGCCATAAAGCCTAGAGCCGTTAACTCTAAAAGCGACTCTTGCCCTTTTTCTACCTTTATTTTTTTGCCTTCTGTGCCAGCGGCTTGTTGCAGTTCTTTAAATACGGTGCCATTGGTCAAGGCATCTATTGGCGAATGTAAATTTCTAAATTCTTGTGGCTCTACATAGCTTTGCGCTAATTGTCTTGTTGGTTTCAAAATGTTTTTTTCCTCCTAATGTATTGTGTGCCGTTTTTCGACAAAGTATGCGTTGACAGACTATTAGTTTTTTGATATTCTTTTTTTAAATGAAGATTGTCGATAAAAACAAAAAGGTTTACTTTGACTATGAGTTAGAAGAAAAGCTAGAGGCTGGTTTAGTTCTTGTAGGTAGCGAAGTTAAAAGTGTTAGGCTAGGTAATGTACGGCTAGCCGACAGTTTTTGTTTTATAGAAAACGGCGAAATTTACTTAAAAAACTGCCACATTGCCGCATACGAAAAGGGTAGCTTTTTTAACCCCGACACCAAAAGAGACCGCAAATTATTACTGCACAAAAAAGAAATAGCAAAGCTTATCGGCAAAATGAAAACCAAGGGCTACTCATTAGTCCCCACCATGATTTACTTTAAACAAAACAAAGTAAAAGTAGAAATCGCCCTAGCCAAAGGCAAAAAGAAACACGACAAAAGAGCCACAATAAAAGAGCGTGATTTAATACGAGAAGCAGAAAGAGCTATAGGCGAAAGAAAATAGTTTGTTAAAATGGGCAAACTGTTTTACTAAATTACAGTGTACAGTTTACAGTTTACAAATTCGGTTAAATATAAATTTTTTAATGTACAAGCTTTAAAACTTGTGCATTTTTTATTGTTAGCCCACAATATTTGTAAACTGTAAACTGTACACTGTAATTTATAAAAACACTTGCCTTTCCCCCTAAAACCCTATACAATAATATTGTGAATGGTAAACAAAACACCTTAATACATTGGTTTCCGGGGCATATGACTAAGAGTCTTAGGCTTATCGAAGAAAACTTGGGGCTTATAGATATTGTGCTTTATGTGCTTGATGCTAGAGCGCCGCTTAGTTGCTTAAACCCTAGCTTTGACACTATTGTTGGGGCTAAGCCTGTGATTTTTGTTCTTAATAAGGCCGATTTAGTAGACAGCAATTCCCTTGCCCCTTTTAAAGATTTTTTAGCTAAAAGAAGCAATAATCCCGTTGTGTCGCTAAATGCCAGCACTTCTAAGGCGACCGATTTTATTTTGCCCATAATCGACAAAATGGCTAAAGAAAAAATAGAGCGGTTTAAGTCTAAAGGCGTAAACGCTTCTATTAGGGGCATGGTTATTGGCGTTCCAAATAGCGGAAAATCTACTTTAATAAATAATTTTTGTGCTAAGGCAAAAACGGTTACGGGCAATAAACCGGGGGTTACTCGTGGCAAACAATGGGTGCGAGTTAATGATTATTTTGAGCTACTCGACACTCCAGGCACTCTCTACCCAAAGCTAACCGACCAAACCGCCGCTCGCCATTTAGCCTACATTGGCAGCGTAAAAGACGCCGTTGTAGACACTTTAGAGCTTGCTGGCGCTTTATTTATGGATTTAGTCCGCCTAGCACCCAAAGCATTAGCCACTAGATACAACATGGATTTAGACGATATTTTAAGTACCGATGACGAATTTAGCATGGACTACAAAACCCCACAGCAAAAAGGCCTGGAGCAAATTGCAAAAGCCCGAGGCCTAATGCAAAAGGGCGGTGTATTAGACATAGAAAAAGCCGCCGTAGCACTGATTGACGATTTTAGAAAGGGACGGTTAGGTAAGGTGCTACTTGATGAAATATCAGATTAAGCACTACAAAAAAACATGAAAAACGCATTTGAATATATAAATAAATATTTTAAAGGTTTTATAGTGGAACAAGCTAAACATCTCAATTACTCTGCAGAGAATGTATTGATTTTGGAATACAAGTTTAAGGAATTATCAAGTAAATACATGACCACTTACAAAAATATTGTTTCTTGTAAAAATCAAAGAGATAAGAGAGAGCCTTTAGAGTTTGCTAGAGATATTATTGCCAACTGGATTTTTGAAGACTTTGTTTTAGATTTACTTAGCAATGATTCTTTGAAAGTAGTTTTATCTGGTGGCGACAAAAATAGAGAAATTTTACATGCCCTAAATGTAACGCATGACAGCGATTTTATAATCAAAAAAGACGGTAAAAAATATAAGCTAGAGCTTATGGCTAATTACACTAGTTATTGGCTAAAATTTAAAAAGTTTCATTTAAGAAATGATAAATTTGATAAGTTAATAAAAAGTAAAAGTTTGCTACTAGGTGTTTGCACAGAAAACAAAAAATTTATACTTTTGGATTTTATTAACCCGCCACTCGCAAAGCACATGGACAAGCACCCTGATTATGACAAGCCTGCAAAAGAGATAGAAATTGATAGTACAATGAAATTTTTTGATTTATCGTCAGACAACTTAATTACACAAATAAATTCTTTAATTAACAAAAGAAACCACAAAAACAGTTGACTGGTGTTTAAAAAAAAATTATAATTGTTCTTGCACTAATAGGCTACCGTTAAAACCTATCCGCATTTATTGTGGCTATTTTTAACGGTAGCCTAAAAAATTCTAGGAGGTGCTGTATATTTATGAAAGCTGAAATTCATCCAGATTATCACGAGGTTAGCGTTATATGCTCTTGCGGAGTTGCATATAAATCGGGCTCTACAAAAAAAGGCGACCAGTATAAAATTGAAACTTGTAATTCTTGCCACCCTTTTTACACAGGCAAACAAAAGCAAGCTGAAGCTGGCGGTAGGATAGACAGGTTTAATAAGCGATTTAGTAAATCTAAGTAGCTAAAAATCTAAAAAAGCTAGTTGTAGTATGTTTTTTACTACGACCGCTTTTACAATAAAAAACCACGACTAGTTATTATTAGGGTAGTGGTTTTTTTATATACTTGATTTTAAATGAATAATGAATACTTAATAACGAATAATGTCGGATTTTAATTGAGAATGGAGAATTGAGAATGGAGAATTGAGAATGTCGGTTAGATATTTAGAGTAAGACAAGGCTTAAGTTTAAAATAAAAACAATAATTCTCCATTCTCAATTCTCCATTAAACTTATAAGTCCGACATTATTCATTATTCATTATTCAATATTAATTAGTCACAAGCCATGCAAAACAAACCCCCCCAACAACATTGCAAAGATAAGCCAAAAAAGTCCCTAATCGGTGGGCAGGCTTTAATGGAAGGCGTTATGATGCGTTCTAATAAAAATATGGCACTAGCGGTACGAGACCCTAGTGGCAATATTGTTATTGATTCTAAAAAGCTAAAGGGCGCAAATGCGTGGTATAAGAAAGTGCCGATTTTGCGTGGAGTTGTGGCGTTTGTTAATAGCTTGTTTAGTAGCGTTGGCACACTTTTAAAGTCGGCAGAAGTGCAGTTAGAAGATACTGGCGGTAGCGATGATTTTGTAAGTGCCGATAGCCAAAACTCTAAAAATGCTTCCAACTCTAAAGCTAAAAAAGAAACTAAAGGTATGAGTAAGGGCGCTACTGGCGTTTTAATGACCTTTTCTATGCTCTTGGGGCTGTTACTTGGGGTTGGGCTATTTTTTGCTGTTCCATTTTTAATTAGTGGCTTTTTGCAACCGCTTTACGCCGAGCATGCTTTGGCTAGCGTTTTTACGGCACTAATAGAAGGCGGCATTAGAATAGTTTTATTTGTTGCGTATTTAGGCATTACAGTCCTACTTAAAGACATTAAGCGAATGTATGGCTACCATGGCGCAGAGCATCGGGTTATTGCTTGTTTTGAAAAGAATTTAGACCTTAATGTAAAAAACGCTCAGAGCTGTTCTACTCGCCATAACCGCTGCGGTACTACATTTTTGTTTTTTGTGATGATGATTGCCATTTTAATTTTTGCCCTTGTTACTTGGGCGACAGATGCAATTGTCTACAATGCCGTAGGTCAGCTTTACATGAGTCTACCTGGTAGCTACGACTTACAACTTTTTGGTTGTAGGATTGCGGGCGATTATACGCCAGAAGGTTATCGCTATGTAAACGCAACTCTTAATTACCTTATACTTTACCGCACTGGTAGTGGCATTTTGTCGACTGTTGCTAGGTTTGGAATAAGGTTTGCCCTACTGCCTATTGTGGCAGGACTGTCGTTTGAGCTATTAAGATTTTTAGCATGGCTACCAGACAATAAGGCGACTAGAATTTTGACTTGGCCACTGCGTGCGCCAGGTTTAGCCTTGCAACGCTTAACCACCTTTATCCCAGATGACGACATGACAGAAGTTGCTTTGGCGGCATTTTTAGAAGTGCAAGCCATGGATAATAATGCGGATTTAAAGCCGTTAAAGTTTGGTCAATTTAGGTATAGTAGTTTAAGAGCCGAAGTAGAAAATAAGTTGCGGGCGATTGATTTAGACGAAATAGAAGTAAATGCCGAGACAGATTGGATTTTTGTAGAAGTTACGGGCTATAAACGGGGTGAGTTATCTAAGTTAAAAATCATCACCTTTGAGCAATATAAGCGAATTATAAAAATAGTTTTTGGGCGTACTGGCAATAAGTTTAACGCAAGGCCAATTGTTAAAAACTTTATTGGCCCAATTCCACAATTTAAACCAAAGCCACTTTTTCAAGTTTTGGGCTTTAGCTACTTTTTAAACGAAAAAGTCAATATTAGTAATGCCGTTTTAACTCCAAGACCAGAAACTGAAATTTTAGCTAGTGAAGCCATTAAGCAAGTTGTAGCCAAAATGGAAAAGTCAAAAGACGGCATTGTAGATGTATTAGATTTATGCACAGGTAGCGGAGCAATCGCTTTAGCGTTAAGTAAAAACACAAATGCAAACATTACCGCTAGCGACATTTGCGACAAGGCTTTAAAGGTCGCCCAAAGTAACTTAAACAGTCGAGAATCAGTAAGCATTATTAAGTCCGATTTATTTGAGAATTTAACTGGCAAAAAATTTGATATAATAGTATCTAACCCGCCATATATTCCCACTAATGACATCGCCGATTTAGACACAGCAGTAAAAGACAACGAACCACACCTAGCCCTAGACGGCGGAGTAGACGGATTAGATTTTTATAAAAAAATTGCAAAAGAAGTTAAAGAGTTTTTAGCACCAAAGGGAGTTTTGCTACTAGAATTCGGCATAAACCAAGCAAGCGAAATAAAAGAATTGCTAACTCCACACTTTAAAAACATAGAAATAATAAAAGACCTAAATGGGATAGAAAGGATTATCGTGGCGAGTTAATGGAGTTGAAAGTGGAAAGTGGAAAATTATTGTTTTTAATACAAAGCATAAAAATACTCTTATAGCAATAATTGAGCAGAGCTACACTATACACTCCCCCACTAACTGTGCCCACCATATTAAAACCAAAACTTTCCACTGTCAATTTTCCACTAACAAAAAAGGAACTAACTAATGAATAGTGCTATCAATGAAAAAAGTACTCTTTTTGCAATAAGAGTTATTAAGTTTTGTAGATACTTAGTTTCTACTAAAGCAGAAAGGCTTTTGACTAATCAGCTTTTACGCTCTGGCACAAGCATAGGTGCTAATGTAAGAGAATCTATCAATGCCGCAAGTAAGAAAGACTTTATAAATAAAATGACCATTGCTTTAAAGGAAGCCAACGAAACCGAATACTGGCTAGAATTGCTTTTTAAAACAGACACAATAACCGAACAAGAATTTTCTAGTATAAACAGCGATTGTAAAGAGCTTGTAAAACTACTAGTTTCAATCGTCAAAACAAGCAAAAATTCCATCCCCGAATAATGTGCTTTTGCCACTAATTAAACAATAATTTTCAACTTTCCACTTTCAACTTTCAACTGTAAAATATGAACACAACTAAACTACAAGACATTACAAACAAATACTCTGACCTTACGGCAAAAATTTCTGACCCAAAAATTATTAGTGATAATAAACTTTGGACTAAACTGGTTAAAGAGCATTCCGCCTTAGAGCCTATTGTTTTGGCGTATTCTAAATTAAAGACCGCTAAGGCTGATTTTGATTTAGCTAAAGAAATGCTAAACTCAGAAAAAGATGCCGAGATGCTAGAGATGGCTCAAATTGAGTTTGACGAAAAAAAGGCTTTAATAGAAACGCTAGAGGGCGAACTTAAAATTTTGCTACTCCCCACTGACCCACTAGACGAAAAAAATGTAGTGGTAGAAATTAGGGCTGGCACGGGCGGCGAAGAGGCGGCTCTTTTTGCGGCGGCACTAGTGCGTATGTATAAAATGTTTGCTAGCCAAAATAGGTTTAGCGTTGAAGATATTGACATTAACGAAACCGAACTCGGCGGCGTTAAAGAGGCGGTTTTTTCTATTAGCGGTAGCGGTGCGTATGCTAGGCTAAAGTTTGAGAGTGGTGTGCATAGGGTGCAAAGAGTGCCAGACACCGAAACTCAAGGGCGGATTCATACGAGTGCGGCAACCGTTGCGGTGCTAGCCGAAGCTGACGATATTCATGTGGAAATTTTAGATAAAGATTTAAAAATCGACACTTATAGAGCGGGCGGTGCTGGCGGTCAGCATGTTAATAAAACAGAGTCTGCCATTCGCATTACGCATATGCCAACGGGCATTGTGGTGCAGTGCCAAGACGAAAGAAGCCAAATTAAAAACCGAGATAAAGCTATGCGTGTGCTTAAAACTAAGCTTTACGACAAAATGCAAGAAGAAGCAAACGCCGCCATGAGTTCTGAGAGAAAAGCGCAAGTAGGCTCTGGCGACAGAAGTGAAAGAATTAGAACTTATAACTTCCCCCAAGGGCGAGTAACCGACCATCGCATTGGCATGACCCTTTACTCAATAGACGCCTTTATGAACGGCGACATAAACAGCATGGTAGAAGCCTTGAGAATTGCAGACCAGCAGGCTAAATTAAATGCTTCCGTCTGAAGCATTTAATTTAGCAGTGAAAAATGAAAAGTGAAAAATATCGGTCGAATACTTGTAATAAAATAAATTCTAACAAAAAAAGACGGGGCTGGCGGCAGGCAGTGACGGGGACTGACGCACAAAAAAGCGGTATCAACTTTAATCACACCATCGTCTCATTGACTTTTTTGTGGGTCTGTCCCCCAAAACGGTGGCATAAAACTCGCTAAAACGGGCGGTCAATGCCCGCCCCTACAATCACCCACTACCTATCACAACCGACCCTAACCCCTAGCAATAAAGCCCAACACTTTCAACTTTCAACTAGAAAAAAAATGACCCAAAACTACAACACCGAATTTAAACATGAGTTAAACAACTTAACAAACTTAAATACAAAAAAGCCCACGCTATTATTACATACTTGTTGTGCGGTTTGTGCAGCAGGCGTTTTAGGACGAGAATTTGCACTAAACAACAAAAAGCACAAACTACAAGATTTTTTTAATATAACCCTATATTTTTACAACCCAAATATAAACACACAAAAAGAATATTTTAAACGGGCAAACGAAGTTAAAAAACTACTAACCGTAGGGGCGGATGCCCACAGCCGCCCGCCATGCCAAACGCATACTATGGACGGATTATACGATTTGTCCAGCGGGCGGTCTAGTAGCCCAGCCCCTACAAATTCACCAACCACTAATCACAACCAACCTTCTCCCTTCTCCCTTCTCCCTTCTCCCTTAATAATAACTCCCCACCGCCCATTTTCCCCCTACAACATAGCCCCAATCGCCCCAACTGACTGCCATTCTTGCATAACCCACCGTCTACAACAAACCGCCAATTACGCCACTAGCAACAACTTCAATTACTTCACAACTACGCTATCGGTTAGTCCACATAAAAATTCTACTTTAATTAACGAAATTGGTAAAAAAATTGCCACTGCTAAAAACAGTGACAATTCTAATAATACTTTAAAATATCTCGCCGCCGACTTTAAAAAAGAAGACGGCTTTTTAACAGCAAATGCCATCAGCAACCAATTAGGTTTGTATAGACAAAACTACTGCGGGTGTAAACATAATTAAACACTACCTATTATCCCTTACAATCAGCAACGCATTGTTTGTACCCCACCATACTACATTGCCTATACGGCGGGCAGAGGCCGTGGTTGCCCAATTACTAGCCGCTCCTTGTGCAGTCGAAAAGCCTATATCTGCCATAGAACTTGAAGTATACACCCACATGCTTAAAGCACTATTAGCTGGCGACAATCTTACAGCACTAATTGTTCTAGTCCCTTGAATTGTTTGGTCTGTAACAGTCCAGCCGTCTGCCCTAAGTGCATCAACTACCGACTGCACATTAACAGGTCTATTTGGGTCTATAAATTCACCTGAGTCACCTGCACGAGTCAAGCGAAAAATATTGTGCCAATTAGGCGTAATACTATGAGTGATTGTCATAGAGTCGCCGTCAATTTCGACACGATAATCATAGTCATCAAAAACTGCTATTCCACCACCTTCGGTTATTAAACGACCATTGCCAGTCACCCTAAATGTGCCTGCCCTGTTATCTAAAACTTGTAGTGCAGAGGCAGTAGGCACTAAAATAAATCTGCCATCAGCCCAAAATGTAATTTCCGAAAAGGGCGATATAATAGTAATATAACCAGATGGTGCAGTTTGTGATGTTGTTACACGACTATCTAAAACCCAACGACCTTCCATATGCTCAATGGGTCTATCTTCACCTTCGCTGTTAGTACAGCCTACAAATATAAATGCCGACATAACGAGCAAGCTAAGAACCACAAGTACCAAAGTTAATTTTATAATTTTATTTTTCATTTTTTTGTTTCCTTTTTTATTTTCTACCACGACAACGGTGGATAAGTCTTTTGCACAAAACACACCGCAGTGTGTGCAAAAATTTATTTATCGCTACACCAATTGTGGATAACTTTATTATAACTGCTGCTGCTGCTGCTGCTTGTCTAGCATTTTTTTGTCATTTTTGGCTATTTTATGCACTTTTTTTATTTTTTGTGGAATTTTTAAAAATAAGTTATCCACAATTGGCTATGCCTTCTGTATCAGCTTTAAAATACTTAAACAAAAATTGTAGTTTGTAGTTAGAGTGTTTTTAATTTTTTGATAAAAATTAAAAAACCTTGCTTTAAGAGTTGACTAAACCTTTTTAAAGGTTTAAAGTAGTTTAGGTTGTGACTTTTATTTAATGAGTAATTTCTGTTAAAAATTTAGTTGCACCAACAATAATTACTCATTATTCATTAGTAATTAAAACTTATGCACCCGTAGCTCAACTGGATAGAGCATCTGACTACGGATCAGAAGGTTTGGGGTTCGAATCCCTCCGGGTGTGCCAATAATCACAAAAAGTATATAAATCTATTTTAGACTTATATACTTTTTTTATCTAAGTGTCGTTTTATCACAAAACAAATATTTTTGCATAATCTGACCAAAAAAATATTATTCTATATATTTAATGTGTTTTTTAGCTGTCTTAAATACAATATAATAGGTGTGTCTTTACCCTCTAATATATGTGTGTAAATGTTCATTGTCATAGCAATGTCTGTATGCCCTACCCACTCTTGGACATATTTTGCAGGTATTTTAACATGATTACAACAAGATATAAAAGTATGTCTAAACGAATGTAGGCAACCGTCTATATTCTCACGCTTAAATAATTTACTAAAATATTGATATGCCCCGTTAGGGGTAATGTTTGGGAATAATGATGGTGCGGTCAAATCAAAGTCTTTAAATAGTTTTGGTAAAAATGGGACTGTCCTTTTGTGCTTTTTGTTTTTGTTATCTGCCATTGTTAAATTTATTACATTGCGGTTAAAATTGATATCCGTTCGTGGGTCAATGCTAAATCCCTCACTAAGCCTAAAACCAGTACAGCAGAAAAACCAAAACATGTCTAAGTATCTTTTATCAGTAGCAAACCTAAAAACTCTAGCTTGTGCATAAGGTTGCAATACTGCGTAACTCTCTGCTTGATTTTTAACTTTTTCAACTGCGTTATACGGATTACGGGATATATGCCCTAAGTCAAAAGCTTTACGCAAACTACCGCTAAAAATCATAGCTAACTTGTCACGGCTATTTGACTGCGGTATTGTGTTATAAAAATCTTGTATATGGTCAGTGGTTAAGTCAACTAATTTTATGTTGCCTAACACGGGGATTATTTTATCTTTTATTTGTTGTAAATTCCATTTAAAACTTTTATCATTTTGCTTATGCTTTTTATATTTATCTTGCCACTGCAACAACCATTCGCCAAATGTAAATTTGCAAAGTTCGGTTATTGGGGCAGAGCCTAGCGGAATGGGTAAGCCTTTTAATGCGGTTAGTGCATTGGCTATGGTGCTAAGGTGTAATAATAGTTGTGTTTGAAAGTCAGTCATGTTTTTGAAAGTGTATTTTCAATTTTGGGTTAGTTAATTAAAAGATTGTGTCTAGTGCTATATTATCTATGGGTATTAAAGTGTTTGCAGGTAAATCTAAATTTTGTGCTTTAATTTCTCTAATCTCATGTATTCGTCTAAAAAATGTTTGTCGTTTTATTTCGGGGTAATTCCTATATTGTTGTTGTAGCGGAGTATTTGAGATGATATATACTTTTGAAAAAGCGGCATATTTGTCCTCAAATCTACAAGGTAAATTAAAAGGGTATCTATCTAATAAGCCATTCATAAATTCAAGGTCAAAGAAATGACTTTCGAATTCGTCTAAAACCAGTATGTTTTGATAACGATATTTATCAAACGGATTTTTATTTTTTTCACTTAAAATTACATGAAACATTTCGCTAGGCTTATATGTGTCATAAATGTATCTTGTTTTACCTACACCGCCCTCACCGTAAAGATATACTACTTTAATTTTATGCCGTATTTCTTCACTCCAAATTGCGTTCATGCGTTCGGTATAAAGGCGGTCAGTCAGCTTTATTTGTTGCAAATTCATAGTACGATTAAAAACCATTTCTCTAGGTGTTAAACCGTCTAGTAATATTTCGTTTTTTATTTCTTCTAAGTCCTTACGACCGCCTTGTTCGCTAGTGTCACCAAATTCATAAATTTCACCAATTTGAGTATGTTTTTTATCAGCATATGCACCTATTTTTTTAACATAATCTATACACTGTTTTTTTGTACCGCCACGGGGCAATACATGGGCTTTAGGGATTAAGTTACAAACTGTGCTATGCAATTTTGGTGCTACAAATTCAATGTAACCTTGAAAATGTTCAGTCCCTTGTTTATCGGGTGTGCCGTCCCCTCTCTCTCGGCAAAAAACAAAATATTTTACGCTAGGGGTATTCACAAGGTGATTAAAAAATTCTTCGTCTGTCATTGTAGGGTTGTTTTGAGTGAACAACCAATTTCGCCCTTGAGTGTCTTTTGAGCGTGCCGACATGGTAGATTTTTTGCGTTCTAATTCCTGCGGAATTTGAACAAGGTTTGTTGAATTAGTCATGTATTTTTTTACTCCTTAATTTAATACAATAATACAAAGTTGACAGTAATAATATATGTCTATATAGTTGTGTCCCGCCCGCAAGCGGGCGGGACACTGCTTTTTATGGGGTTGGCTAAAGCCGACACCCCATAAAAACAGCAGTGTCCTTTGCTGATTTTGGGTAATTTTAAACGCTTTTGTTCGCTTAGGTTTTAGTGTTTCGGGGTTAAAAATGTGCTATTTTAGGGCAATTTTATAGGGCTTTTTATTGTGCATTAGAGCCTTTTTATATTAGCTTTTATGTGCTTTTTTGCTTTTTTGCTTTGTAGATACGGTTACTTTTTGGTGCAACACCACTTAGGGCGAGAGTTTTAAAAGTTACTTTTTAGTGGTGTATTTTTAAAATCAGTTTACGCATGGTGCGGTCAATAGATAGGCGATAGCCACCTACTTTACAAGCTAGTAGCCATTGTTTTAAAAAGTACCCGATTTACTAATCAAAGTAGTTACTTTGCCTTACGGCACAAATAAGAAAGGGTAGGTGTGGGGGCTAGTTGTTAAATCTAGTGACCTCAAACACCTAGCCAAAATAGATTAAATGCAGTTGTTTATATCTGCGTAAAGGCTCTCATAAATACGCTCCTGTACTATTTTGGTTAGCAAGACCAGTATTTTTTCTACTGTTTTAATTTTTTCTTTAAAGGTTTTAAAGTCTTTAATGTCTATCTCTTTTAACTGCAAGGCTATTAGTGTACTAGGCTTATTTGCCTTTATTTCTGCTATGCGTAGATGGACAAAGTTGCAAAGGTTAGATAAAAAGTTTTGTATCTCTTTGCGGTACTCGTTAAACTTTTCTAGCGTTATTTCTAGCGTTTCTACTATCTGCTCGTCAAAGCGTAGGTCATAGTAATTAAAAGACACTAATGCGGCATGTGCGGCATTATAGTATTTTGTAAGTTTTTTTAGGTAGCTTTTAATAGCTTTAGGGTTTTTTATATCGCATTCCGTTTCGTAAAAAATGTCATTGTAGTTAAACAACCGCCAAGCTAAATGAACTTTAGAGTAATAGCTTTGCAAGCGTTTTAATCGCCGTTTGCGTTGCTTGCGGATTTCCTTGTCCGAAAGAATAGCGGGCATGTTTGGTATATTCATTAGGCTTTTACCTCTTTTTTACTATTTTTATTTTTGTGCAGTATTGATTTAAAGTGTCGTGTGTCGTATTCTATAAAGGTTTTAGGAATTTTAAATCTGCGTTCTACTATCTCGCCATGCTTTAAAATCTCATACTTGTCGGGTTCTTTTGTCTTTAGCTTTTCGCCCGTTTTTTTATCTTTAGCTTTTGCCTTTTCTTTAATATTATGGGGCGGTAGACACGCTAAAGCACTCTCATATTTGGTGTAGGTTATGGTCGATACAATAAAGAACTCGCCATAATCCACAGTGCCTAAGCAGTGTATAAAACAGCCTTGTTGTTCTCGTAGTTTGTCCCAAACTCTGTTTAATGCTTGGCTATTTGTGTGGACATGGCTATTATATAAATGCCGTCTTAGGGCAATGTGTATTGGCATTTCGCTAAAGCCTTTGTTAAGTTTATCAAAGTATTGACTAGGCAAATATACTCCTGCATCGCTAATGTACATATGCCGACCCTCTTCAAAGTTAGGTTCAAACTTTTTAATGTTGCCGTCTATAAAGTCCTCGAATTGATTACCGCCAACATGCAAGTCTTTTAAGTCCCTAACCTCTGTAAGGTCGTTATAGCGTATATTAGAGTAATGGGGTTCGTTTATAAGCCCTATGGCTAACGCAAAGATTAAGTCCTTGCCCGCACCTCTAAAGCCATATACGGCACAATCAAAGTTATTAAAGGCATTAAATAACCATTGGTATTGATAGCACCAATAATTCCCATCTGCGATAGCTTGCTTTTTCTTTAGTAGCCGTTTGATTATATAGTAGCACAGTAGGGATAGAACTAGTAAGCCTAGCCCTATCCCTCCGTACATTAGACCTTGTTGTGTGTTAGTCATTTGGTGGGGTGTCCTCGTTTTTTGTGAATAGGAATTTTAAGAGTTTCCAAAGCATTTTAAAGGGGAATAAGATTATTTTAAATATGACTTTAATTACTTTTATAACAATTAAGATAATCATAAGCTAACTACTCCCACTGCCTATAAAGAATTTTAGGAATATTGAGCCAAAAATAACACCAATAACCAATAAGACCATAGATAAAGTTACAGTAAAACCTAAAGCACTAGAAAGCCAATCCAGTATATTTTGCCACCAAGTACGCTCGTTTGGCACTCTATACCTAAAAGTATCTTCACTAATTATTTGCGTACCGCTGTTGCCAAAGTCAATATTAAAGTTAGGGCTATTAGGGTCTAATACGCTAGCTACAGTCCAACAATAGCCAGTTCTAACACCTCTAAAGTTGTCGTAATTTCTAACACGAGAACCAAACGACCAAGCATTGACCGCAAAGTCTATAATTGCCCATGCTATATCCCTACCATTATCTATTCGTAATTCTATACTAACATTGTTTAAATCGCCGTCACTAACTTGAGTAATCCATGTATAATAGTTTTGTGTAAGACCTATTTCTATATTTCTTAAAAAATCTACTCTTCTATTACCCATACTAGACGGCAATTCTACAGGAATAGTTGCCAAAAATCCTATCGGGTCACCATTTACTAAAGGATAACGCAAATTATTAAATCTAATTAACGCAGATAATTCATGCCTAGACCTATTCCAAGTTTCTAATACTCTTCGTATAGAAGCGTCACCACTGTTTCTAATAAAAGGGTGTGCCTTTTCCCCTTGCGTTAAAGGCAGGTATATATAAAATTCTTTTAATTCTTCATTAGGCGATAAGCGTATGCCATGAAAATACACAAAGCTTAAGGTACTGCCATCAGGGGTAACAAAGTTAGTTGTTGCACTTGCTTGCCTAGATGGGGCAAAAGCTAGCACGGCTAATAGTGTCATGCATAACACGGCACATATAGCGAATAAGCGTATAAATTTACTCTTAAGTTTTTGGCTTGTCCCACTGGTGGAAATTGTATTTTTATTCATATTAGGTCACCTCTCTTACATGGGCGAATATCCTTGACCCGTCAGTTTCTATTCTAGGGTTAATATAAACTGGTCGCTTAAAATATCTAATTGTACTACTACCACTACGGCGAACAGTGTACCAACCTAAAAACTCAAAATTATTTGCAAATGTAATATTCAAATCGAATAAATACAATCCATAAGGTACATTTAAAGTTTTTGTGTAGGGTGTATCAAAAAATTTATTTTCTGCTATTATTTGGTCAGTAACTAAAAACACCGTTAAAATAACATAGCCGTCAACGGCATTTTTATTATTGTTATTGCTTGAATTGTCGTTACTATTATTTTGACCACCGCTATTGGTGCTATTATCGCCACCATTTACATAGGGACTATCACACGAATAAAAGAAACCGCTAAGTGTAAAGACAGCTAATAACACCAAAGCAATAACCACTAGTAGCGTTAGTTTTTTTGTATGTTTTTTTGTCATAATCTATCTACCTCTCTTTCTTCTAACTTTTTTAAAGATTACAGCACCTAAAGCCAACACAACTAAAACACCGACACCTACTAGCACCCAAGTCAACCAGTCCCAAATGCTACTTTCTGCTACCACTACTGGCATAAATCTAGCGTAGATTGTGGTGTTGCCTGTTAGTCTATCAGTCGGGTTTACTCGTCTTGTAAAGGTGCTATCAAAAAACCAACCTACAAAGTCGTAGCCGTCAATTGTGGGGGTAGGCAAGTTATTTAGGTAAGTATTTACGGCTCTCATTTCGGTTGTAATCGTGCCTTTAACATTCCTAGACAATTGGGCTTGAATACTAAATGGCTCAAAGGCAAAGACCGTTGTAGCCCCATAAATGCCTTGTAGTGGGTCAAAATAGCTTGTATGTTCAGCGTTGGCAAATAACTCTACGGCGGATTGCGTAGCAGGATTAACTAAGCTAAAGTCAGCTAGCACACTGCCAAACGGTACAATTATCTCGGTAAAGACCACACCGCCAACAAAAAAAGTAACTGTAAAGGTTTGTAATTCCCATTGGGCAAAGAATGTTCTATTACCTGTAGACCCTGCCAAAATTCCAGTTTGCGGTGTACCTGTAAATGCACTGTTAGTAAACCAACCTACAAAATTAAAGCCATGACGGGTCGGGGTCGGTAGAGTTATTAAGTCGTTTTCTATTGTAAAGGTGCTTGGCGGAGTGCCAGTAAATTCGCCACCATTTAAGCCAAAGTTAATGCTAAATTCTATTACTGTCCACCTAGCATAAAATGACCTATGACCAGTAGAGCCAGTGGCAATGCTAGCCGTTTGGTTACCTGCAAAGCTAGGGTTATTATACCAACCATTAAAGGTAAAGCCGTTGCGTGTAGGGTTAGGGATTACTATTAAGGCACTTTGGATTGTATAAGTTGCAGGTACGCTAGTGGCTAAATTACCGCCGTTTAGGTTAACCGTAATTGTGTAGGCTCTTGGTATCCATCTAGCATAAAAGCGTTGGTTGCCTACTGTACCTATTGGTATTTGCGTTTGGTTAATGCCCGTAAAGCTTGGATTATTATGCCAACCATTAAAGTCAAAACCGTAACGGGTCGGAGTTGGTAGCATTAGTGTTGGGGTTAGTATTGTAAAGCTTGTAGGGGCATTGTTGCCTTGTGTACCACTGTTTAACACGAATGTAACTGTATACACTATAGGGTTAAATCTTGCGTGTAGCTGTGTGTTTTGGGTTATTTGGTAGTTAGGCGGTAGCGGAGTTGTAAAGCTAGCGTTTAAATACCAACCTGCAAAATAGTGACCTGTTGGGGGTGTGGGGTCGGGTGGCAGGGGGACAGGTAAGAGAATATTTATAGGGTAGGATTGTATACTTTCTAAATCGTCTTGGTGTCCGTATTCTAACCATACCGTTAAACTAATATTTGCACCTGTGTAATTAGCGTAAATAAAGTTTCTGCCGAAATGTTCTTGATATAGTTGTCTAAATGTTAATCTAACGGGGTTAGCTGTAAAGGTATTTATGTTACCTCTAATATTGGGTAAGTCTAGCCATTGCATAACACTGCCTATACCACTAAAAGTAATGCCCGTTTCTTGTAGTCTTGTTTCGCCTGTAGGCAGTGGGCTTGTAGCGAAGAATATTAGTTCTATATCTACACCATGACCAGTTGTAGCCATCTCAAAATTATCGCTACTGTGTGCCTCGGCTTGTCGTACTCGTGGTAACTGGTTTAGTGCAATCACCGCAAAAATTGTCATAAGACTTAAAACAACAGCTAAAAAACCGATTATAATTTTAGTCCTATGTTTAGTTAAAGTGTTTAAAAATGTGTTTTTCATATAATTTGTTTACCTCTTAAAATTAGTTAAAAGACTAGCGGACTGCTACGGCTAGGGTGGTTAATACATTTGATATTAGGGCACTTTTTAGTATGCTTGCGGTCACAATGTGCATGTGGACATTCTTCTCGGTTATAACCTCCATAGGCACACATGCCATTTTGAATATCTCTGCAATAACCATTACCGCAATTAGCATAAGAATTAGCTTTTCTAACTTTGCCATAATGGTAGCCATAGCAGTATGGGAGTTCTTTTTTACCGCCCGTAGGGGCTCTAACGGGCGATATTACTTTCCCGCATGACAAGCCTTACATAAATCATGCTTTACTTTACATGGCTTACCGCACACTACGCACCTTTTGCCATGGTCTATAACCGAGCGTACAAAGGGAGCGTTATTCTTGGTGCGACCTAATGTAGTAACAATCATAAAGGACTTTTTGCCATCATTAGCTTTTGGGGTAGCGACTGCACTGTCTACGACTATACCGTTTTTCTCTAGCCATTTTTTTGCGTGGTTGCGTTGCCCCGCAGTAAGCGACATATTATTTACACGAGCCTTATAATACGCTACCGTTTGGGCAAGGGTAAATTCTTCTTTTTGTTTTGCCATTTTTTTAAGTACCTCATTTTGTTTTGAATTTTGTTTGTTGTTTATCTGCACTTTAGCATTAGTGACACTTTCCATGTTTAATTTAAAGGCTATTTATTTTTTGGTGGCAAGGGGCAGTAGTGAACTGCCGACACTGGTTTTAATGTAGCTATAAAAGCATGTTGTTTATTTACTTGTCCGTATACATTACTGCCTCGCCTTAAGGGTGGGGCTACATGGTAAGGAGAGAACCACATAGCCCCGTATAGAAAAACAAGGGGTGGAGTAACTAACCGCTTGTTAATTCTTAAAGGGTGGGCCTACATTATCTCTGTTAGCATTTCGTCTAAAACTGGGATATAGACCGCTCTATCGTCTTTAGAAGCAAATGTTACTCTAATGGCTGATACATTGTCTTTTGCAAAGGGATTTTCTATGTCCATGTTAATAGTGACTTTAGGTTTACGGGTCTTTTTATCTATATATTTATGTCGATAAAATTTGCCTTTAACAAGGATATTGTCAATTTTCTTTTTGCCGTTTTCGTCCCGTTCGTCTAGCTTTAATTTAGCTTGGTTGACTAATACACCTCTATCGCCTGGGAATATGCAAGATATGTCAAAGGCGGTTTCTGCTATCATGTTAGTATCTTCTATCACTTTAGGTTGATAACCTCTAATAAAAATGCCGTCAACATAATCAGCAATGCGACCGTCATAGCGTTTGTCATAGTGGATAGAACCCTCGAATGGGATTTGCTCTAGTCGCTCGAAGCTAGCGGGAGTAAATGCGGGTTGGTCTTGGTCTTGGATTTGGCTGTTTTGGTTTTGTTTTGCCATAGTTTTTAATACCTCTTTTTATGTTTTTTTTTGGTTTTATTATATATACAGCACATAGGTAATGGGCTGTTAGATAATCTAAGTTATTTGATTTTATAGGGCTTAATAAAGCCTTTGCGTTCTGCGGTTTTAAAGCAAAATTCTTTTTTGCGGATTTCGCCTTGATGGATTATTTCGCCTTTTGCGTACCATCTTAAAGTTGTGTTAAATGCTTTTAATACTTTGTATAAAGTGTTCATTTTATTATCTCGCTTATAAGGTGGTTTTTTTTAGTGGTGCGTTTTTAGGTGCGTTTGTGTTAGAGATTGCCTTCGGCGATGCCTGTTCGGCAGGAACAATTTTTTTGGAAAAAAATTGAGTAAAAACCTCCGTCATTTTCCCCCTTATTACGGATTGCCGTGGGCTTTCGGGGTGCGTTAATGGAGTGGTTGCGTATTGCTGTTTGGGCTTGTAGCGTTAAGTTTCCGCCCTACGGGGTTTGCAGAGTGGGTCGACTGGGTTGTCTAAATGGTAGGCTTGGAGTGCGTGGGGGTGGGTTGTATAGGGTGAGTGGGAGTGCGTGGGAGTGCGTTTATTGTTCGTCTTGGTCGCTGTCGCTAAAGCCTACTGCGTTTATGGTTTTATGTGGCTCATTGTCCACAATGCGTGTGATGGATATTTTAAAACTGTTTTTTTTAGTTTCGTCTACTATCGTTATGCCATCTATGTCTTTATGGCGGTTCATGTAGCGAGTGGCTTTGTTAAATAAGTCGTGTTTGTTTTCGTTAGTCATAATGTTGTAGTTGTTTTTTATAGAGCGATAGGCAAGCGGTTAAGCCCACCTATGCCCTATAAAAAGTTTGGAGGAGATTTTTTAAAGTTAGCTAGTTTGGGTTGCCCGTCTAAAGGTGTCTATTGCCTCAAGTTCGTTGTTGTAAAAAGGGTTGAACATGTAGTCGGCGATGGTAGGGGCTTTTTTTGCAAGAGCATTGGCGGTTCTGCGTTCATTTTCGATTAGACGGCAAAAACCGAAAGACTGACATTTTTCTTTTTTTAAAGCACAGTTAGCACACTCGTTAGTTTGCATTGCTTGGAATAGGGAGTTAATCATTTGTAGCACCGCCTTATTTAATGCAAGTCGCATAGTATTTTAATGCACTTGCTTTGTCGCTAAAGTATTTACCATAGCCCCATTGGTTAGTCCTAGAATTATAGTGGACTGCTACAATAAATGGTTGAACTGCTCCAACCTCTTCTATTAGTGCATAAGTTATATCTTTAGGTCTGTCGATAGTTATTATTTTATATTTTGATTTATACATAGTGTCTTATTACCTCCGCCCGTCTAGCCGATAGCACAGCTTTAAATTTAGTTTTTTGTTAGTCCTCGACCATAAGGCAGTCGCAGTCGTTACACTGGATATTTACAGCTTTGGTGGCTCTTACTGACATGTCACAGCTAGGGCAAATATATTTGCGTGTACTGCTTGATTTAGTGCCTTTTAGGTCGTTTAATGCCTCTAGGTCAGTGCGGTATTTTGTGTTGATGCACATAGTGTTGTTACTCCTCTACTATTAAAAAGAATTTTAATAGTACTATATCCGTGATACTCGCAGACTTGCAATAAGGCTTGCGGTCTTGGTTTATTAAATATTCTTCAATTGTTATTGTCGCTATTCTCATTGTTGTTACTCCTTATGCCCTTAACCGCATTGGGCGAGCGGTAAAATTTTATTTGTGTTATATATGGTTTTTTGTTATGCTTTAAATATGCCTACAAAAACTTGTGAAAAATGTAATGTGAATTTTACACCTTGGGAGCCAAGCCACACACTTTGCTATGACTGTTTTTCTAAAACCGATAACCGACCTATATGTCGTAAATGCGGTAGCCGTTTTACTCCCAAAGAAAAACACCATTGGTATTGCAATTGCATATTTAAGAAAAATTATTGATTACTTTCTAATTGGTCATAAGTCCATGCACCTTGGTAATTCTGCTCTCTAAGTGACAGTGCTATGTCACTAATGTAGTGAGTGTCAATAATGCACCCCAACATTTTATGAGCTTGTCTAAACGAGTAAACAGTGTCTAACTCTAGTTGCTTTTTTATTTCCGCAACGATTTGCTCTTTTAACTCTTTTGTCATAGTTTTAATGCTCCTTGAATTTTATTTGCATAGCTAATTCAACATAGTGTTTAATTTAACTATACTCATATTCTACACTATGCAGAATATCCCGTCAAGCGTTTTTCCACACTTTGTTGAATTTTTTTTTATTTTTTTTATACGCTTTTTATGTATTTATTTTTGTGCTACACTTAAGGCATGTCATACTTTAAGACAAAATTAAGACAACTACGCAAAGAGCGTGGCTTAACACAAATTGAACTTGCAAAACATTTCAATATATCAAATGCAACCATCGGCAATTATGAAACTGGCGACCGTGAACCCGATTTAGAAATGTCAAAAAAAATAGCTACTTTTTTTAATATTAGCCTAGACGAATTGTTTGGCTTAAAAGAAAGTGACCGCCATGTAGACTTTGCAGATTTTACACGCATGTTAAATGAACACGGCATTACAGAAGATAAGGTTAACGCTTTACCCGATAAAACAAAACAAACAATTATCAATTTATTTAAAGAAATCGTTAATAATCAAAATTAAAATAAGAACCTCATGTTCTGTCAAACCGTCTTTATATTCGTTATTTAATTGTTGCCAAAAATCTATCATAAGTGTCATATCCTTTTTTATAATATTATATATATCACACTGTGTATAGGTATGTCAAACACTTTTTTATACAAAATTAAATTTATTTTTAAGGAGTTTTTCTAGTGAAAAAATCAAAACGCATTTTATTTTTAATGCTATGTACCATTTTAAGTATAAGTATGCTTATAAGCTTTACGGCTTGCCTAGAAGAGCCACGCACATTAAATAGGGTCTATTTTTGGCAAACAACAGAAAACCCTGCTCATATAAATAGTCTTATAGAGCAAACTAGCAATAATAATATTGTTGATAATAGAATTGTTGTAAACATTAGGTTTTTATCCCAAATCAATTCTTTAATGTTTATACGAGAGGCGGTAGAAATTGCCTTTAGTCCTATGTTATATAGAGATGACCAAAGAATAGCACGACTAGAAAGAGTAACAACAAGCAACTTGACAATAAACCAACTACAAGCATTAGAGTTTTTTGTTTTTGATAATTCACAACCTTACAATATTCGCATAGTAAATATTGCAGTAGTTAAGTATTCTTTTGAATTTAGCAACCGCCCTAATTAAAACACAAAATACGCTATCGAATTTTTGACAGCGTATTTTTTTATGCTTTTTGCTATATCTTTATATATGTACCTAAAACGACTTAATACTCTGCCCTATGCCTACGGATCAGAAGGTTTGGGGTTCGAATCCCTCCGGGTGTGCCAATAATCACAAAAAGTATATAAATCTATTTTAGACTTATATACTTTTTTTATCTAAGTGTCGTTTTATCA
>Ga0209755_10002298_pt1 | contig 26631 bp, 21 predicted proteins | sample TergutCo191P1_FD_187301 | JGI IMG/M metagenome (GOLD analysis project Ga0209755, IMG submission 187301) | Cornitermes sp. P1 segment gut microbial communities from Petit-Saut dam, French Guiana - Co191P1 (SPAdes) (version 2) | ecosystem: Host-associated > Arthropoda: Insects > Digestive system...
CCCAGCCGATGGAGGCGATCGGCGGGGAGGATCCGGGTCCCGGCGCGATTTACCTATGGATGAGCGACGAAGAAATTCTGGAGATACTGGAACGAAACCTTGCGGAAGTGAGTCCGGTGGCCGGCATGAACAACCACCAGGGATCGCGGATAACCGCGGACGAGCGGATAATGGAAACCGTGCTTGGCTTTAGCCGGGAACACGGCATACCTTTCCTGGATTCCAAGACGACCGCCGCGTCGGTTGCCCCGGCCGTGGCGCGGCGCATGGGGATAACGATAGGCCAGCGCAACGTCTTTATCGACAACGATCAGGATCGCGCCTCGATGCGTCGCGCGATCGAGGAAGGCCTGGGGATCGCGTCGCGGAGGGGCGACGCGGTGATGATAGGCCACGTCTGGTCGCCCGAGCTGGCCCCGCTGCTGAAGGAGCTTTACCGGGATCTGGTGGACCGGGGATTTACCTTCGCCACGGCTTCGCAGATTATCGACGACGCCTCACGGTAAGGTCGCGTCCGGATTGCTAGAATCAGTCCTTTAACCCGGTTCGAAGTTTCTCGATTTCCGCGCGGAGTCGTTCGTTTTCCGCATTCTTGCCGGCGATTTCCGCATCCTTGCCGGCAACCACGGTCTGCCACTTCATGCGTTCCCTCTCCGCCGCCCTCGTTGCCGACCTGCGCAACGCGGACGCCTCGGTTAGTCGCGCTTTTTCCAACTGCCGCTCAATCTCCAGAAACTCCGGCGAGGCCGTTATCTGGTTGAATGCGTCGATTGCCCGTTCCATCTCCGGTACCCCCAGTGCCTTTATCTTGTCAAGATCCTCATCCGTCCTCGCCCGGAAAAGCGAGAGCCACAAAAGGAGCATGTCCATCGGGCCTTTCTGCGCCGGCACCTTCCGCAACTCGAAAAAGTGCAAACTCATCCTGTCCGAAAGGGGCTCGTGCCGCGTCGCCTCAAGAGGACGAAACTCCGAATGAAATTCCGCGCATTCGAACAGGTTGAAATCCAGAATGCTTATAATCACCGTGCGCGGCATGTTCTGGTAGTCGTCGCCCTCGTTGCGAACCTGTATCTCCAGAGCCGCATTTTGAACAAAGTATCGGTCTTGAAGGTGTATTTAAGCTTCGCCATTGATGTAACCCTCGTAAGCTAAGATTACCTTGTTTTGGCGGGGGTTTCAAGTTACGCGAAGGGGTAGCCGATTTCTCGTTGCCAAAAATCGATCTAAAAAGGCTGTCTTTGTAGGCCATGGGGGTTTGCATGGTATCGTTTTTAGGTTTCAAGGGCTTTACGCAACCATGAAAAACAGATATGCTTCTATATGTTTGGGAGTTCCATCTGGTTGATGCAGCTGATGCGATTATATGAACGAAAAATTTGACATCCTAAAGGAAAAACGGCTTACGGCCGACGAAAAAATCAGTATACATGACTTCCTTCTTGGAGAACCAATAAAGTCGGTAGAGGCTGGCCTTATAAAAGCCGAGAACAACAGGCAGGCAAAAGAAGAGACGCTGAAATGGATTGAGGCTGCTGGTGGTAAAACGATTAGGAGAGCGGATATTGGCGAAGTTGTTTTTGACCGAGCGGGCGTAAAAGCCAGCTTCGAACATAGGATATACCAAAATAAACTTGATGCCCTCCCGGCAATACCAGATGCCATAGAAAAAGGCAGGCTCATTGATCTTTCCAATGATTTTGAGGGAAAACCGATAAAAAACACGCTTATTGCTGCTCCCATCCGGATAGGGGAAAGGCATGAAATCTTAGTTGTCAGATTAAGGATGGTAAAAGGGCACGACAATAAATTCTATGTGCATGACATATTTGCAGCCAGCGAGCTTGCAAAAAATAAGGGCAATACCATCAAAGCCGGTAGCGCGGGAAAACCCGTTGGCGAACCCAGCAAAAGCATTGCCCGTATAAAAAGCATACTACGCGACATTCTGATTGTCAAGTAAGCGGCTTGTATTTTCTATCAAACAAATACAAGAAGGGGAACTTAGACACACATGCTACTGCCGCCGGCGGGTTTACCCAAAGGCGGCAGCCGCGTACCAGTATCAAAACCGTTGCATCGCCATGGCCATTACCTGCCCGGTTTGCACGTCCAGCGCCCTTAGTACGAGCCAGCCGCCCATCGCGTCGTCGCCGACGCTGCCGGTTATGACGATGGACGCGCCAAGGATCTGCCCTATGGATACCGCCGAGGCGTCGTCCACCTCGCCCGATATGTGAAGGTGCTGTTCGTGGCGAATCTGGTCCAGCCTGACGCGATCGACGATTACGAACCTTCTTGCGACAAAGAGCCTGTATTCCAGCCCGACCATAACGAATTCGGCGGTCGAAAGATCATTCGACTGCACGTTAAGGATGGCTACGGAGGCGCCTTGGGGTATTGTGTTAACCAAGGTGCCGGCGGCGTTGTTCAGGGCGACATCGACCCTGTGCGCCGGCGCGGTTGCCTCGGGAATGCCCGGCCTGGCTTCGTGCAGGACAACGTCACCAGTAACGGTTATTCGTTGGAAGTTGCCGATTACACTAATACCGAGGGCAATGGGAATTCCCCCATAAAGCATTCCAACCAAGAACTCACTCCCCTCTACTTCAGAAAATACTCCAGATCCTACAAGTACTAGAACTGGAATGGCAACGTTATATAAAAACGTCAAGCCAGATCCACTGCCTTCAATACGAATATTCCTTATCTCAATAATACCTGCGTGTTGTTGCTCCGCGATTTTCATCAAGTCACGGTGTGCCCTTCTCGTTAACTGCCTTCTGTTATGGATATGCAAAAACTGAAAAGACGTAAACTCTGTCGAAACGGTGCCTACTATGGTTGTATCAAGTCTTTCCTGCATAGTCATCTGCCTGTCCTGCATGGAAACGCATGACACTAGAAAGGTGGCCAATACCACCGCCGCCAAAACTGGGACAACCGAATTTTTCATCCCAAACTCCTTTTCCGTAAGTCATATTTTAGATAGGAAAGACGACCCTTTGAAAAGCCGTACCTCCGTATCCCCCTTCGCAATGGATATCCGCCAGTTTCCGCGTCAGCTCCAGAATATAGTCCTTCCGACTGTCCTCGAGTTTCCTAAAGCCAGCGGCCAAAACTTTTAGTTTCTCCTGTTCTTCCAGAGAATTTCCCTTGCCTTGCAACTTTGTAGAAATATCGTCCATCTGTTACACCTAATTTTGCTATATAATAAAGCAAAATCAGATATTATGTCAACTGCCATCAAGGAAAACCTGTCCAGAAAGTCGGATATTTGATAATATGGACGCATAGGAAGGCATCTTTGGATAAAAGCACAGGGATAGGCTGGAGAATTGTCGCGGTACGCAAGGCATTAGGCCTAACCCAGCAAAAATTTGCCGAAAACCTAAAGATAAGCCAGACCAATGCGAGCGCACTGGAACGGAATCCCCGCGGGATTCCAGACCGCACCATCAAAATGATCTGCCTCACCTACGGTGTAAACGAGAACTGGCTGAAAACCGGCAAGGGGGACATGTTCGAAAAGGACCGGGACTTCAAGCTGGAAGAAGTAATCGGCAATTTCAAAAAACTGGACGACCTGCTGCAGGACTACGTCCTAAAACAAATCCGCCTAACCCTGGAATACCAGGAAAAGGCAAACGCTGGGCAGGGGGACTGACCGCCGCACGATTCCACCTATTGCCGCTTTTCTCCCCACGAGATATACTCTGGAACGTGGCAAGCAACCTAAGTGAACTGGCGCAAATTCAAGCAATGATACACGAAATTCGCGGACAAAAGGTCATGCTCGATAGTGACCTTGCGGCCCTGTACGAAGTTGAAACCTTTAATCTAAACAAGGCCGTAAAACGCAACATCGAGCGCTTTCCTGACGATTTTATGTTCCAATTAACCAAAGAGGAATGGGAAAACTTGACATTCCAAAATGGAATATCAAGTAAGCAGCACGGTGGCAGACGCTCCATACCTTACGCCTTCACGGAGCAGGGGGTGGCAATGCTGGCATCGGTTTTGAACAGCCCGAAGGCGGTAGGCGTAAACATCAATATCATGCGGGCCTTTGTTAAATTAAGGCATTACGTGCTTTCCCAAACTGGGACAGATGGGCAAATTTCCGAGTTGCGAAAACTCCTTATGCTTTACATCGAGAAAAACGACAAACGGGTAAACGAGATAATTATTGCCTTGAACAATCTTATAGAGCAACCCCCAAAGACCAAAACGATTGGTTTTCGCACAGACTAGAAACCTCCCGAGTACAACGAAAAGGCAAACGCCAGGCAGGGGGATTAACCGCCAGGGGAAGACCGTTACTTAAAGAACCCGGCCTTTCCGTATTTGTGGAGCTTCCCGTTGACCCGCCGCCTTGTGTCATCAAGCTGCCTGAAAATAAAATTGGCAAATGCCGTGTCGTTCCCCGCCTCGCCGCCCGTAAAACCCTGGACAAGGTACGGCTCGTCGGCCGCGGAGGCCAGAAGCCCCTGGGCAAGGGCGCGGAAGGACGCCGAGGCCGCCAGCCCCAGAACGCCGGCGTTGCCGCCGCCATTTTCGGGATAGACCAAAACCAGGGATCCTTGCCCCCTGGCCTTAAAGCCGACTATCAGTTCCCTTGCAAGGAAAAACCAGCTTTTTACATGGTCGCTGACCAGCACCTCAATATCCACGGGCTTAAGATCGGCGGCGGCACAGAGGGCCCGGGCAGGCGAGCAGACCAGGATTGCCTCGTCCACGCGCCCAAGGCGGTTTTCGGCGGCAAGAACCAGGGCCCGGGCGGAAACCGCGCTTCCGGGGTTCCAGTCCAGGGAAACGCGGGTTTCCCGGCCGGCGGATTCCCCGTCAGGGGTTTCCTTGGAAGGGGCGCCTTGAACCGTGTCCGCGACGGGGGGATTTTTACCCTGCCCGAAAAACCGGTTCGGTATCGCGGCAACGGCATAGCGATCCTCGCGTTTGGCCACCTCAACCTCGACTGCGCTTAAAAGGGCGGAAGCGTTGCCCGCAAGAAAAATCCCCTTGTCCATGGCTAAGTGTATACCGAACGGCGCAAGCCACGCAAGTTATCGAACGCTAATCTCAACAGCGTCGTATCCGGCCCCGTCATCCACCACGATGCGGTGCGTCCCCCGGCGCAGGGGAAGGGCGAACACCCCGGCGTAGTTCACGCTTCCCTGCAGGACACCGTTGGCGTAGACCAGCGCGCCGGGGTCGAAGCCGGAGGTCTCCACCCGGATGGCCTGGAACTCGGGCGGGAGGGAGGGGTTGAAGTGAAACACCGACCCGGAGACCGGGAGCCGAATGCGCGAATCCCCGGCCGCCACCGTGCCGCGCCGGAAGCGCTCGGCCAGCCATGCCCGGAACTCCGGGGGGAACTCCGGGGCGTCGCCCGACCATTCCGGGGATTCCCCCTGGACCTGCCGCCGGAGATGCCAGGTGCAGGAACCCAGCGGGGTTCCGGCCAGAAGCCATTCATGCACCACGCCCGGGCAGGCCGGGGAGGCGGCCATCCCGGAAAGGGAGCAGATCCTAGCCTCGCGGAGGTTCCCGGTGTCGGGCGCCCGGGGAAACCGCGCCGTCGTGCCGCCCGGGCTTTCAAGCCGCCGCGCCTCCAGCGCGTAAAGCAGATCCGAGGCGATCCGGGCGGGGATGGAACTGCCCGTCCTGCCGATAACGGTTTCCCCGGAAAAGTTCCCCATCCAAACGCCCACGGTATACCGGGGACTCGCCCCCAAAGCCCAGATGTGCTGGAACTGGTTCGCCGTGCCGGTCTTGAACATGGAGGGAAAGGCCGTCGCCATCGTCTGCGCCTGCCCGAAACCAAGGAAGCGGCTTGGCCCGTCGGCCAGGATGTCGGTAACGAGCCACGACACGTACTCCGACATGACCGCCCTGGACTGCGGCCGCACATCCGACTCGGTAAAGCGCAGCTCCAGCGTCCGCCCGCCCCGGGGAAACACCGCGAAAGCCCGGGTAAGTTCCTCCAGCGTCACCTCGGCGTTGCCCAGCGCGAGCCCAAGGCCGTGGTCCACCGTGCTTTCCGCGATGGAATCGAAGCCGAGCCTTACAAGGTACTCCTCGAAGGCGTCGACCCCCAGGCGCTCAAGGACGTAAACCGAGGGTATGTTCAGCGACGAGGCAAGCGCGACTCGGAAACGCACCGGCCCGTGAAAACGGCGGTTGAAGTTCGTAGGGCTGTACGCCTCGCCGCCGCCGAAAACGGTGGGGATGTCCGGCAGGATGTCGTTGGGCGAAAAGCCGTTCTCCAGGGCCTGCGCGAACAGAAAGGGCTTCAGCGTGGAACCGGGCTGGTTCCGCACCGTAACCCCGTCGATCTGCCCGCTGGCCGCGTCGTCAAACCACGACGCCGAACCCACGTAGACCAGAACCGCCCCGGAAAAATTGTCGATCACCAGGATCGCCCCGTTGTTCACCCTGTTGGCCTGCAGCAGCGAAAGTTCCGATACAAGCCGCCTCTCGGCAAAAAGCTGCAAGTCCAAGTCCAGCGTGGATCGTACCCGCCCGGCCCCCCCGCCCAGCCCGGCCACGCGATTCGTAAAGTGCGGCGCGAAAAAGGGACGCTTGGCCTCGGCAAGCACCAGGGGGGAGGCCTCGGCGGCGGCCTCCGCCAGGGTCGCCTCGTCCAGGCCAAGCCCGACGCTGCGGGAAAGAGCCAAGGCCGCGCCCACCGCCACCCCGGGTTCCCTGGCCGGGTCGAACAGCGCCGGCCTGCGGGGGATCACCGCGAGCAGAACGGCGCGGGCATCGTCGAGGTGGGCGGGCTCCCTGCCGAAGCGGGCGCGGGCGGCGGCGGGAAGCCCCTCTATATTACTGCCGAAGGGAATGTTGTTAATCCACAGTTCAAGAATCTCGTCCTTGGAAAGCCGCGCCTCAAGCCGAAGCGCGTCAAAGCCCTCGCGGATTTTCCCCCGCATCCCCGGCTCGCGCGGGCGCACCATCCGGGCAAGCTGCATGGTGATGGTTGACGCGCCGGACACCGTGCGCCCCGCCCGCAGGTTGCGAACGCCCGCCGCCGCGACCGCCACGGGGTCAACCCCGGGATGCAGAAAGAAACGCCTGTCCTCGGCGCGAACGAACACCCGCAGAACCCCGGCCGGGATTTCCCCCAGCGGCACCCACTCGCGCCTTACGCCGTCCTGTGCCGGAAACACCCGCAGCAGCCGCCCGTTGCGGTCGTGCACGGCAAAACCATAGGAGCGGGCTTGGAAGGCATCGAGTTCCGGGTACGGGGTAAGGCGAAGGAACAGGTGCGCGGCAAGGAGGCAGAGGGAAACTGCGGCGGCGATCTTTGCGAGGCGTAGCGCCAAGGTTTTGCGGGTTTGGCTCATGGTTCCACAGCAGTATACACCGCACCCGGGGGAGTTTCAATGCCTGGCGGTTCCATTGGCGCGGATCCGGAAGCACGCCGCGCAAATACGGCTTACGCGCAAGAACTCAAACCTTGAATTGGGAAATCGCCTCCACCAAAACGGAAATGTTCCTCTGGTTTCTGCCGGAAAGCTCGTTGACGCTGTTCACCGCCCTGCTGACCTCGTCCGCGCCGGAGGCCATCTCGTCCATGCCAAGGGTTATCTCCCGCGTCGTCCGCTCAAGGTTCTTGCTCTCCCGGATGATGCCCTTGCTGCCGTCGCGCATCTCCTCCGACCCGCCCTTTACCTGCCTGGTTATCTCGCTTACCTGTCCGGACGCCTGCAAAATCTGCCTGCTTCCGTGGCCCTGCTCGTCCATCGCGTTGCGGATAACCTCCTCCATCTCGGCAACCGCCCTTACGCCGCTGTCGATGGCCTCGAACTTGTTAAGGACATTGTCCGCCGCCCAGGTGATGCTGTCGATGGAGTCCTTTATCTTCTTCAGCACCACCGATATAGTCTTGGACTGCCCGCCGGAGGATTCCGCCAGCTTGCGGATCTCGTCGGCGACGACGGCGAAGCCCCTGCCGGACTCGCCCGCATGGGCCGCCTCTATCGCGGCGTTCATCGAAAGCAGGCTCGTCTGGCTCGATATGCTTTTCATCACGGAGTTGATTTCCAGAAGCCCCTCGGACTCCTTGGAAATCTCCTGAATGTCCGCCGCCACCTCCTGCAGGCTGGACTTGCCGGTCTCCGCCGACTCCTTTAGCGCGCCCACGTTCTTGGCGTTCATTGCCAGGGTCGCCGTAACGGAGGAAATGTTGGCAAGCATCTCCTCTATGGCGGACGACGTTTCGGCCACCGCGCCGGACTGGCGATCCACATGCCCGCTCAGCCCGTCGATGCCGGCGGTTATCCGCCCCATCGTCGCGTTGGTCTCGGCGACGCTGGCGCTCTGGCTGGCTATCCTGCCCCTGGCGCCCTGGATGCTGCCGACGATTTGGGTCATCGACGACGCGGTCTGGGTCATGTTCCTGGCGAGCTCGCCGCCTATGTCGGCCAGCTCGTCCGCCTGTTCCTTGATGACGACGATCATGCCCCTGATCTTCCCTATCGTCAGGTTGAAGTAGTGGGAAAGCTGGGTGATCTCGTCATTGCCGCGCTCGGGAAGAACCCTGGTCAGATCGCCGTCGCCCTCGGATATGTCCCTAAGGTTGTCCACGACGCGCACTATCGGCCTGGTCACCGACCTTGCAAGCAAGAGCATAATCACCATGGTGATCAGAAACACCGCCGCGATTATCGCAAGGGCCATCCACTGCATCGTCCTTACCGGCGCCAGGGCCTCGCCCATCGGATACGCCAGCACGTACGACCAGGGGGTGTCCGAGCTGGCCACCCGTATGGGAACCGCCAAAACCTGTAGGGTGTCCTGAATGCCCGGATTGAAAATCGTCCAACTGAAAGGCAGTCCCCTTTCAATGGCAACGATTACGTCCTCAAGCTGATCCCCGGCCATCGGCCGTTCGGTCTCGCGCATGTCCCCGCCCGGGCGACCGGGAATAAAGTGCGCCGCGATTATCCCGCTGTTGCTGAACACGGCGGCCATCGATCCAGGGAAAGGCAGGTTCGCGCTGGCAAGCCCTTGGATGCGATCCATGGAAATGTCCAAGCCCACCGCGCCCCTGAACTGCCCGTCCACGATTATGGGCATGGATATGGTGGAAACCAGCACGTCCTGGCCGCCAACCCTTAAAAACCGGGGACACAGAAGCGCCCCTGCGCGCCGCCCGTAATCCCCCAGGTCGGGTCGAACCGCCACGCTTGCCGCCGCCCCGTCCCTAAACCAGAAAGGGGCGAAACGCCCATCGTCCAGGGTGCCCGGCTCGAAAACCGCCCAGGCTCCCAGAACGTGCGGGGTGTCCAGCACGGTGTTTTCCAGCACCCCGTTTATAAAGTTGCGCCTGTTATGCGCCTCTATATACTCGTATTGCCGAAGGACGTTGGCAAGCGTTTCCGCTCTGTACCAGATCGCCTCCAGGAACCCGCCGACCTCCATCGAGACCTCCCGCGCGCGCTGGGACAGATACCTGTCCGCCGAAGATATAAGCTGTCCCCGCGTAAAGGTCACCAGGAACAGGGAAATAGAAAGAGTGCTCGCAAAGATTAGGATCCCTATGACCATCGTTATTCTGAAGCTCAATTTCATGGCGTGTTACCTCGGTGGCAAGTGTACCAAGCATTATCGGAAATGTCAAATAATCAACCATGTTTTTTGCTCCACTACCAGGATGCTCTACGTCAAAGTCAGGGCCATCTGCATCCTCAGGAGCACCATCTGCCCCAGGAGGAACTTCACCTTCCCCAGGAGCACCACCACTAACCATTAAGTGCGTTATTGTAATGCTTACATTTGAGCCAGAAATAGTTACGGTACCTCTTGCCATTTCATTGCCAGCAGTGTCCCTCGTTATCCAGTTTGTACCAGTAAAGGTGACTACTATTGAAGTGCCATCATGTGTCCCCGTCCATACACCGTCCAAAGATCCTGCAGTACCGCTAGGTCTGGAAAGCTCTATTGCATTGCCATCAAATTCGACATTCAGTGCCGTCCAATCTCCTGTCATTTCAACATTTGGCAGGGTCTCATTAATCTGTGCCCATTGCCCGCCATGATCAGGATCATGAACACACCCAGTAACCGCCATTCCGAATACCAGTACCATTACCATTACCAGCATTCCCAACCCAAACCTTTTGTTAGCCATTGTTTTCTCCTTTACTTCGGCAACAAAGTAATATTATGCGTTTAATTTCATAAATTCCGAACCAGTTCAGATTTTATGTCGCATAACTCTTATATATCTACCAACATAATTACCCCCCCCTGAACCAGCAGGAATCGAGAGATATTGTATCCCCCCAATTGACATTACAGGCGACAATCCCGATATGAAGGCGATTTTATTTCGCTCCCTTCCGTTCCCCAACTGAAAGCGACAAAGCAAACGCAAGCATTTCCATGTCCTCATCCTGCTGTTTCAGCAGATTTCTCGCCGTCCTTATCATACCAGCCCTGTTTTTAACCGGCAGTTTCTTGTAGCCTTTTGTAAAAGTGTAAGACACGCCTTCGCTCTTCTTGTCCACCTCGCCATCCTTTATATATTCAATAGTTCATAATACCAGAACATAGAATATATTGTCAAGCGATTTTTCATAGCCACGGAACAAATCTTGTTTTTGCCGTTTTTTTGGGATAGGATAGGGAAATGGCCGATACCATACAGGACAGAATCGCAAAAGTCAGGGAAGCCCTAGGCTTGACTCAAAAGGACTTCTGCACTGGTATCTTCGTAAGCCACACGTACTTTTCCAACATCGAAAACGGAAACAGAAAGGTAAACGATCGAATCATCGCCCTAATATGCTCCCAATACGGGGTAACCAGGGAGTACCTTCTGGAGGGAAAGGGCGAGATGTTCAGCGACGACCTAGCCGACATCCAATTAAGCCAGCTCCTGGAGATTTTCGCCAAACTGGAAAAGCCGTTCAAGGAATACATTGTCTTACAAGTGAAACAACTTACAGAAGCAATCGAAATAAACAAGTCACGGGATCTGGTCGGCCATGACCCTGAATCGCAAAATGTCAGCCACAAAAATCGCAGTGGGGGAATTCCAAAATAGACTATGAACACGGACAAATGCCTTGACGTTTGTCCTGCGATCGTCTATTTAAGCAAATCACCCCCCGTCGCGTCCCAGCCACGAACCTTGTAATACTGCCTTATCATTTTTTCCAGCGGAACCACATGGCCGGCGTTTGCACTACCAGGTGTTTTCATGTATTGACGTGCATTTTGAAATACACTACAATTATCTGGCGCATTGGGCATAAAATCTGTCATTTGCCGCCCTGAAAACTGGAATCGGGAAGAATAAAATGGTATATCGTAAATTAATAATTGTGTTTGCTTTTCTGGCTGTGGCAGCCCTGCAGGCTTTTGCCTCGAATAATCTTGCCCCTGGAATGTCCAGGTTGGATCTAGGAAATTTCCTTATTTTTTCGGGCAGGACTGCCGACAGGGAACGGATGCTTGCGAATAACTTTGACCTGCCGGGCTTTGTGCCTTATCACGGGGAAAGACTTCGCAACACGACAAGCGGCGACAACTACCATGTGTTCAAAACTTATTTCACCATATCGGATTACTTTGCGGATAGAAACCTTACCTTATACATCGATCGGTTTGCCATGCCCGTGACAATCCGTATAAACGACATTATAATCTATAAAAAAGGGCTGCGGCTTGATATAGACGGGGCTTATTCAACGGGTCAGACGATGGCGGTTCATGTGCCCCTTAGCCTGGGTTTAATCGATTTTAACAGGGAAAATTTTCTTGTCGTCGAAGTGTTCCCGCAATATGAATCCAGGCCATTGCCCGCATTATCAATAGCGGAATTCAGATACAATGCGTCGAGGGTATTTTTCAAAAACCTTCTAAATATTCATCTAGTACTTGCGGCGCAGTTTGTGGCAATGCTTATCGCATTATACCATTTCTTTGCGTTTGTTTCCAAAGGGGCAAAGGATCCAAGGTATATCTTTTTCGCGCTCTTCTCGATGTCCTTTGCGCTTGCATATTCCAACGTGGGGTTTTCGTTCGATTCAAACCATTACACCCTGCTTGTAAAAATAACACGCTGTTTTCAGTTGCTGTCTATTGGTTTCTATTCCCTGTTTCTTATCGAAACAACGGGGCTGTTTGCAAGGCAAAAGAAATATATTGTGGCGGGAATCACAATATTTAGCATCGCGTGTGCGGCATTTATAGCCTTTCAGCCAGACAAGGAGGCTGTCAGCGCGGCTTTTGCCCTTACGAATTTTATCTATTTTGTGCCGGTATTGTTGTTCTGCATAGGCATTCCCGTTGCAGCAATCGTGCTACGAAAAAACCTAAAAATAATTCCATTGCTGATTGCCACGCTTATAGTTGCCGCTGCCAGTTTGCGCGACATGATGGCGCTAAACGCCGGCACGGAGCCGTTATTCTGGTATGCGCCATATGCCTTTCTAATTCTTGTAATCGCCATTTATGGAATTCTGGTGTATGACGAAAGCGTTCTTCACAAACAGTCGATAAAAATCTCCAAGGAAATCGACGAAAAAAACCAGTCCCTCAACATGCTTCTTGACAACATTGTAAAGGTCATCCAAAACTCAAGCGATTCAAACCAAAAGCTGGACACGAGCATTGCAAATACAATCGCCATCATGACTGAATATACGAATGGCAACAAACGGATAGACGAAACCATTCTGTCGCAATTCCAGATTATCAACGGCATGATAACAAAAATTTCGGAAAGGGTGAGGGACTTTGCCGACAAAATCCCAAGAGCCGTCGGAAACCAGACCTCGATTGTCGAACAAACAAATGAGACAATCAAGAATATGAATGACGGCATAAATCTGATGACGGACGATTCAGTTACGACAAACGATTACGCGAAACACTTGGCGTCCCTTGCGATCGAGAGCAAAGACTTGATTTTGGAATCGAGAAAAAACATGGAACTCATTTCCGAGAATTCCGCGTTCCTAAGCACGATGCTCAAATCGATAGACGACATTTCCGAACAAACCAACATGCTTTCGTTTAACGCCTCTATCGAGGCCGCCCGCGCGGGTAATGCAGGGAAGGGCTTTTCCGTTGTGTCGGCGGAAATCCGGCAACTTGCGGAAAAGTCCAAGGCCACGCTGACGGAAAGTTTTACCAACATCAAGAGCATGATGGAGACCGTCAAAAACGGTATCGATCTATCCGGCAAAGTAACCCAGCGGCTTCTTACCATTATCGAAAATTCTGGGAAGTCATCCGAAATGATTGACGGTATTACGGGAAGCATGAAAAAGCAGCAAAGGGAATCGGAAACTATAAGATCCGGCATGTCCGCCCTGCTGACTGGCACGAATCAAATTCAGGAAATGGCGGAAACGGAGCAACTGGAAAACGAGGAGGTCATTACGTCCCTGTCAAAAATGCACCAATTTTTCAAACAGGTTTCCGAGATGGTCAATGCCCAGGTAAAGAACGAAAAGTCGATAGCGGAATCGATACGAGTCATCGAAGACGTGATGAACGAGAATAAGCGTAATATCCAAATGCTTACCAAGGCTACAACCGCAATACAGAGGGATTGAACGGGAAGCCCGTTCAATCCCTTTTACTCAATCCTCACCAGCTCCCCGGCCGATCTCCCAAAGACCTCCTCCTCGAACATCCCCTCCGCGGAGGCCGGCGGCGTGGGGTATATGCCGGGCATTACCGCGCGGAAGCGGAACTCCACCTGCTGCCTTCCCGCCCGGAAAAAGTCCCAGTGGAAACGCACCTCGTTGTCCATGATGAATCGCACGGGTGCCGGTTGCCAGAAATCCCGATCCCAGCGATCCCATTCGTCCACGCGCCTTTCCTCGCCGGGGGCGGGCGGAACGGTGGGGCTGGTGACAAAGGTGGCATCCACGATCTCCGCGCCGGACGGAATGGGCGAGCGCAGCGCGATGTGGGTGCGGTCGCGGGAGGTGGAAACGGTGACTCGCCTGGTATAGGTGGCACCGGCCCGAAGCCTTCCGTCCCTAACCGGGTTGCCGGCGGAATCAAGGGTTTCGACGAACACGCTAAGGCCCTCGTCCCTTGCGCCGGCAAGCTCCACGGGAATGCCGTATCGAAGAATCGCCGTGTAGTAGAGTCTGCCGGGGCCGGTGCGTTCTATCCGCAGGGGTAGCAGAACGTCCCTGGGAATTTCGTCGATGGGGTTTTCCGCAAACGCGCCGCTGAACGAGACGGGTGGGGCGGCAATGTTGGCAAAATTTATGTCAAGAAGGCTGACACCGCCAAGGCTTACGGAGGCTTCAAGGGGCTCGGACGCGGTACGCCATTCGGCGGCTTCGGCCTCGTGTATCGTGCCGAAGGCAAGCACCGCCCAGAAGGAAGAAACGGTGCTACCCCATACCCCCCCCCTCTGCCGTTCGATTAGCGAGGTGGCAAGGCGCGTGGTCATGTCGTCTTCCGGGGCGAGCGCGTGCAGAAGCATCAGCGCGAGGGCGAAGCGGTCGGTGTCGAAGCCCCAGAAGTTGCCCCGACGCTCGAAGGTGTCGGTTAGGTCAACGGTTCGGGCACCGGGACGCATGAAGCGGCGAACCCTGTCCCTTGCCGAAACCGCAAGATCCCGCTGCCCAAGCTCCAGCGCGGCAAGCCCGGCAAAGGCCCAGCCGGAAATGCCAAGCTCGTCCCCGCGTCTTAGAAACGCGCTGATCTCCGTGGCGATGCTCTCGCCGTGCATAGTCCTGACCCACAGGGAATAGCCCAGCAGGAACGGATCCCTCTGCACCCAGTGGTTGGGATTATTGCTAACGGAAGTGATAAACGCAATCAGCCGCCTCGTGTCCAGTTCCGCCGGCACATCCATGCCCCTGCTCCTTGCCATCGCCACGACATGCGCGACCCTTAGACTCACGAACACGCAGCCGTTCCTTGCGCCCGGCCAGAAGGGGAAGGAGCCGTCCGTCAACTGGTATCTGGCAAGCTCCGCAAGCTCGTCCGCGACGATTTCCCGGTCCCAGACAATCGGGGAGCCGGCCGGGGGTTCCAGCCAGAAAGCCTCCAGATCGTCGCCAAATATAAGGATCGGCAAGAGGCGGGCGGTGCGGCTCTCGATGCTTCTGAACGGGCTGTGCAACAGGAAGCCGACCGCTTCGCGCATGGCCGCAAGGCGGGAGGCGGAAAGGGTTACCATGACGTTGCCGGTTCCCTCGGGAACCAGCGAGGGCAGAACCATCCCTTCCTCGATAAAGCCGTCCCCAGCGGCAAGGCTGCCGATTGTGGTAACGCTTTCGGTAAGAATCGGCCTTTCGATGTCAAGCGTTCTGACAATGCGTTCGTTCACCTGCGGCGAGCGCAGGGTAAAGGCGAGCCGAGCCTGTCCCGCGCCCAGTGCCGCGACCCTGAACGAGACCTCCCTGGAGGCACCGGGGGGGATGCTTACGGTTTGGGAATCCGCGCCGTCAACTTCGAGTATGGCAATCGCCGTGTAGTCGTTCCCGTTGCGATGGGAGGCGGCGGAAAACAGCGTTTCGGTGTCCAGCGAGACGCTGGCTTCGACGGCGACGTTTTCAAGATTTGTAAGAATCAGCGAGACCGTTCCGGTGTCCCGCCAGCGCAACCTTCGGGGAAGGGCGGCTACCGCCGTAAGGGGCGCGCTTACACGTATGTCGTGTTCCCGAATGCCAAAGGTGCTAAGGCCGACCGCGACCGCGGTACTGCGAAAAGTTGTCAATGAATCCGGCAGGGTGAATCTTACCGTTACCGTTCCATCCGTGCCGGTTGTAAGGAAAGGTTCGAAGACTGCGGTTGGGCGAAAGTCCTCCCGCACGTCATCGTCGTCCTCACCCTTCATCCGCGCGGCGGCTCTTGCGGTGGCGGCTTCCAAGCGGGACTCGCCATCACCCCCCCCCTGCAAATCGGCAAGGTTGTACAGCACGGGATCGATCAACAGGGAACGACTGTCCGCGCCGTGTACGCCAAGGGGGAAGTTGCGGGGATTATAGAAAAAATCCATCGGGTTGGGTACGCGGTGATCGATAAGATCGACGACTCCCCGGTCAACGGCGAGAAAAGTTACCTCGGTATTCGGTGCCGGCCGGCCGTTAAGCGAAACCCTTATCGTTACCTCGGCCTCCTCACCGGGGCGAAAGACGCTTCTGTTGGGTTCGATTTCGATATGGTAGTTGCGACTTTCGGTATCGACGAAAAGCGGGACAACGCCGAAAACGCCCCGGGGTCTGTCCAGATCCGGCTCGTAGTAGTTGCCCTGCGGCGGCCCGGTGCGAACCGTGTACGAGCTTAGCGTGACGTAGACGACCGGGATGAACGATTCATCGATGGGTATGTCGATTGTCAGCGCGGAACCGTCAAGCTCGATGATCCGTTGCGAGATGATTCCCTCGCGCTCCAGCGTAAGAAGGTACCTGCCCCTTTCCAGCGGCGAGCGCACAAGTATCTGCGCGGTATCGCCCGGCGCGTAGCTTTGGCGATCGGGGGTCAGGGTGATGATGTCAACGTCGTCGGCACTCCAGCGTACCAGACCCGCGCCGCTCACGAAAAACCGAAAGCGCGTCGCGGCGATCCGCCCCCTGCCGTCCCGGCTTTGCAGCCTTGCTTCCCACATGCCGCCCGCGTCCGGCGTAAAATTAAACCCGCCGCCTATGTAGGTGGCGACCGAACCGGGATTAATGGGAACGGTATGCTCCTCGACTATCGTTTCGACTCGTTCCCACACCAGGTTGATTCTGCCGGCAACCCCCACCTGCCGCGCCTGCAACCATTCGTGGCGGACAAGCTGAAACGACACCTCCCCCCCGGGGGGGAATACGGAAGGCTCCGGGGCATCGCCGGTTGGGGAAACCAGTGTCCAGCTTATGGCGGCTGGATTTCCGGCGCGGACAAAATGGGCGGAAGGGGTTGCCCCGTCCCCGGCTCCCCGCAAACCTTCGGAACCGTCAAGGCGGGCGGCGATGTAAAAAGAAGCCGGATGCACGAGAATACCGGCGTTTCTGGCGATTTCCTGCCGCGCCGCGTCCTGCACCGATGCCTCAAGACGGTAGCTGTAAGTCCCGCCTTCGATACCGTCGGTGGAAACGTCGTGGCTTATGGTAGCCCTCCCCCCCGGGTCAAGCTCGCCCTCGCCGCGACCCACGAAACTGCGCCCGCCGGTAAGCTCCGGGCCGAAGTTCCAGTTGCGCCAAACGCCGGTGCTTCCGCCAGGAACAAAGCGCACGGGCTCCCGCGTAAGGTGCCAGGTAAACGGCGCACCGGAAAGCCCGCCGCCGGCAAGCCACGATGCGGAAAGCGACGCGCCAAGCCTTTCCCCTTGGTGGACGACCGGATCGGTAAAGTACAAAACGCTTTCGAAGCGCAGACGCTCGAAGTTGGCAACCGTAAAGAAGAACGAGGTTTCCGCCATGCGTTCCACGCCGGCAAGTCTGCGTCGGTACGTGATCCTGTACCGCCCGGGAAGAATGTTGTCCGGCAGGGTGAACGATCCGTAGGTGCCGCCGTTTGCCGTGGTGATCCCGGTCAGCGTGGCAATCACCGATGCCTGATTCACGTCGGAGCTTACCGTGATCTCGTAGGGGCCGTGGTACGCAACAAAATTTCCGCGCACCAGATTTCTGTCAATGCCCCTAAAGGTAACGGTTTCGCCTGGCTGGTACAAACCCCGGTCGGTAAAGAGCAAGGTTACCGAACGTTCCTCTTCCTCCGCGAATGGGCTTGTACTTGCAGGAAGGTTGAAACGCCATAAGTTGTGACTGTGGTTGGGAATGAATTCCGCACGATCAAGCGCATCCCCTTCCCCGTAACTTACGCGCACGCGAAAACCGCTGCCAAACGTGGCTTGCCATGTGTTGGAATTCGGCGTGGTAAAATGGGAGGCAAAATCGCCGTCGGGAAATTCAAAAACGGCAAGCCCTTGCGCATTGGTTCTTCCGCTCAATATGACCCCATCGCTTTCCATCAGGTCAACTTGGGCATTCGCTATCGCCGTCCCATCCGAAAGGCGAGTTGCCCACACCAGTGCCATGTTGTACGCATAGCGCACAGTTATGCCTATGTTGGTAACCTGAACCGTAAGCCAAACATTGTTTGTCCATACGTTTCCGGGAGCCCATACGGCCCTTGTCTGAAACTCCCAGCGCATTGCGGCGCTGCCAAAGCCCCCGGCGTTCAGGAACGGCGAAAGGTCTTCCATGAAATAGTTTTTGGCATTTGGGCGCAGTGCGGACAGGTCCATCGGTTCGAGCCTGTTAAGGGGAATCACGTCGTAGGGGCTTTGGGCAAATGTTGTCAGTCTTCTTATCGATACGGGGTTTTGTGCTTCCCAGATAATCATCGGGGGAAAGCCGGCTTCCAGCATACGCGGGCCGGTATTGCTGACAAAGACAAAACTGTTAGCCTCGTCAACATGAACGGCGACCGCCCTGTTCTCGCCCAGGGGACGACCGTGCAGATCCGAAAAGTCGGCGGAAATCCTGACGGTATAATTCGTTCCGTGCTGCAACGAAAGGCCGCGAATCTCCACCGACTGGCCGAAGACCCTCAGGTTTTCCCTTGTCAGCGCGGGAAAGCCATCGACCGAAAAATATCTTTCAACATTTACCGGTTCCACGTTCTGGTTAAAGCGCAGGTTGATGGGAATCGTGGGGGCCTGCGGAGTGCGCGGCGACGTAAAAGCCCGCGCCGAGGCGTTCTCGAACCTGAACGGCAGCAGCGTCTGGTAGGACCATGTTCGCGCCTCCCTAGTGCCAAGCCAGCCCGGCTCGGAACGCGCGCCCTCTTTCAGTTCCATCACCACCTGCGTGTTAAGGGGAAGGGTCTCGGTTATGGTTAGCATGACGCGCTGTTCGGGAAGAACCTGCCGGCGGCCCAAGGTGGTCCAGACAAACCCTGGTTGGTCGCCCTCGGGAAGACGCTCAAGCGTGAAGGGCCATGTTCTGCCGGCGGCGCGAACCTCGATCCAGTTGGCGATTTCGGCGAGGTTGACAGGGTGCGAAAAAGTCAGCCTTATGTGTCCGGCATCCTCCGGATGCACGTTGCCGGTCCAGACCCAGCGGTTCTCCTCGCCAAGCTGCCAGTCCAGCACGGAAAGCCGCTCGGTCTCGAAGCTGAAGGAACGCGATCCCTCCAGTCGCCTTCCCCCCAGCGATGTTATCCTGTCCGAAACGGTAACCGTGTAGCGTTGCTGGGGTATCGGCCCGTCGTCGGGCTCGAAGGCGAGCAGCCTGGTTCCGTACCATCGAAACGTGCCGGCAAGCGGCGGGTCAATATAGAAGAAACCGGCATCCTCCCGCATCGGCTCGCCAAGCCGCGCAAGCGGAACCACCGGCTGGGAAAAGACGACGTAGATCGACGGGTTTGTTATCTCGTGGGGCAGCACGTCGCGGGGACCGAAGTCCACGATGGTGAAAGGCTCATCGCTTTCCTGAATGTTGCCGACGTGGGTGTGATCGGTAAGGACGGGCTCGAAGTACGCGATGCGCAGGTGGGCAAGCTCCGGCACGGGCCGCCCCATTTCCACGAACGCGCCTTCGAAGGCGGTGACGGAAGCGCCGCGGTCGGTTCTTGGCGCACAGGAAATGAATGAAAGCGAAATGGCGGCAAGACAAAGAATAATGCGTTTCACAACGTTACCCCCTGTCTAAGGTTAACGGATATCCCTCTTGTTAACAAGCTACCAGAGAAAACTATTCTCCCCGCAAGTCCTCGATCTCCACGCCTTCCAGCCCCTTGGCGGCGGCCTCGACTATGGCAAGACTGACGTTCGTTATCTTAAGGGTTACCCTTCGGTGCGCCACATCGTCCCCCTCGGAGGTGACAAGCGCGACAATGTTGCCGCCTTCCTTGGCGACGGCTCCTGCAAACGCGGCGATCTGCCCGGGTTGTTCCCTGGCGTTAATCGTTATCCGCACTCCCTTGTGCCGCGCGCCAAAGGCGTTCACGAAAAACTGGAAGATGTCCGTATCGGTGACAATACCCACAAGCAAGGTGCCGTTCATAACGGGCAGACAGCCTATGTAGCGATCCGCCATGATCTTGGCGGCCTTCTCGACAACCTCGTCTTCCTGCACGGTAATCACGTTTTTTACCATCGCCTTTTCGACGGTCAGCTTCGCGAGCAGATAGTTAATCTCGTACACGTCAAGGCTGGTCGCGAGCGAAGGGCTGGCTTTAAGAAGATCCGCCCGGGTTATAAGCCCCACAAGATCGCTGTTCTTGTTCAGCACCGGCAAATGGCCGATTTCCTCCCGATCCATCGTCGCGCGGGCCTCCGTCAGCGAAAGCTCGGGATGAACAAAAATCGGGTTCCGAGTCATAATTTTGGATATAAGCATGTCAACCTCCCAAGTAGGCGGCCTTTACCGCCTGGTCTTTCATCAGGTCCGAGGCGTTGCCGCTCTTCACGATTTCCCCGGTCTCCAAAACATACGCCCGCGACGCCAGGGCAAGGGCCTTGTACGCGTTCTGCTCGACAAGCAGCACCGTCGTTCCGGTTCCGTTAATGTCCTTGATAATCGAAAAAATCTCGTCAACAAGAATCGGGGCAAGACCCATCGAAGGCTCGTCCAGCAACAGCAAACGGGGGCGAGCCATAAGCGCGCGCCCCATCGCCAGCATCTGCTGTTCCCCCCCGGAAAGCGTACCGGCCATCTGTTTGACGCGCTCCTTCAGCCTTGGAAAAGTGGCAAAAACATTTTCCATGTCATCACGTATGCCCTTCTTCTCCGCCGGCGTTACCGAGCGGCGGGTGTAGGCACCCATTTCCAGATTGTCGCGCACGCTCATGTTGGCGAAAACGCGCCGACCCTCCGGAACCTGCACCAAGCCGGACGCGACAATCCTGTCCGCCGACATTGCGCTAATATCCCTGCCGTCAAACAGCACAGCCCCGGAAGTTTTCTTTATAATGTTGGAAACAGAATGCAGGATCGTGGTCTTGCCCGCGCCGTTCGCGCCGATAAGGGTGATTATCTCGCCCTTTCCAACCTCGAAGGAAATACCGCGCAGGGCGTTGATCGCACCGTAGTTGACCCGAAGGCTTTCGACTTTCAGAAACGGCTCAGTCATACACGGCCTCCGTTCCAAGGTAAGCCTTTATAACCGCAGGGTTTCGCTTTATCTCGTCCGGGGTGCCGGCGGCGATTGTCTGCCCGTAATCCAGCACCAAAAGCCGCTCGCAGATTCCCATCACCAAGCGCATGTCATGTTCGATAAGAAAAATCGTCAGGTTGAATTCGCGGCGGATAAAGCCGATCAGGTTCATCAGTTCCTCGGTTTCCTGCGGGTTCATTCCGGCCGCCGGCTCGTCCAGCAAAAGAAGGCTGGGGCGCGAGGCAAGCGCGCGGGCAATCTCCAGCTTGCGCTGCTCGCCGTAGGGAAGATTGCAGGCAAGCTCGTTTTTCTTGTTGTCGATCTTGAAAAGCGCGAGAAGCTCGTCCGTCCTGTCGATCATGCGCCGCTCGTCAAGCCGGAAACGCCTTAGGCGGAACAGCGCGTCCACGGGGTTGGATGCCCTGCCGGAATGCAGGGCTATGCGGATATTGTCCTCGACACTCATTTGCTGGAAAAGGCGTATGTTCTGGAAAGTACGCGCAAGGCCAATGCGGTTCAGCCTTGCGGGACTAAGCTTGCGCGTAAGATGGGTACTGCCGTGATGATCGCGGAATTCGATTTCCCCCTCGGTGGGCACGTAAATGCCGGAAAGCATGTTGAACACAGTAGTCTTGCCGGCACCGTTCGGGCCGATAAGCCCGACCAGTTCCCCGTGCTTCAGCTCGCAGGTAAAACTGCTTACCGCCTTCAACCCGCCAAAGTTAATGGAAAGATTGTGAACCCTTAAACGCGATTCGCTTCTGCTCATGCCCTACCCGCCTTCCGTCCACGCGACGCGAATTTGGCAGTTATACTGTCAAAAAACCCAACGAAGGAAAACTCGCGTGTTCCCAGAAGCCCCTTGGGGCGGAAGATCATTATCAATATAAGTATGACGGCATAAGCGATTAGCCGCAAATCCTGCAAGGTTCTGGGCAGGAAGCGCAGGAATTCCTGCAAAATCGTCAAAACATATGCGGCCAATACGGAACCGGTCATGGAGCCCATGCCGCCAAACACGACGAAAATAAGGTAATCGATCGACCTAAGAAAATTGGCGTCGTCGGGCTGGACAATGCCAATGACCATGGCGAAAAGGCATCCCCCAATACCCGCGATAAAAGCGGCAATGACGAAGCCCGTCATCTTGTATCGAAATATCTCTATCCCGCAGGAATTGGCGGCGATTTCATCCTCGCGACAGGCTTTAATGGCGCGGCCATAACTGGATCGCAGGAAATTCTGCAAGAACACTATCACGCCAACCAGTGTCAACGTCACTACTATAAAACCGAAGGGACGGTTCAGCAGTATCGGCGTAATAAAGGGCCTTCCGGTTGGCCCCCCGGTTATGGCCGGAAGGTTAATAAAAATGACCCGGATAATCTCCCCAAAGCCCAGGGTGACAACGGCAAGATAATCGCCGGAAAGCTTCAGGACCGGGAAACCGATAAGGAACCCGGCAAGGCCGGTGATAAGCACCGCAATGACCGCCGCCACGGGCAGGGGCAAACCAAGATTCGAATGGAAAAAAATACAGGCAAAAGCACCAATGGTCAGGAAGCCGGCCTGACCCAGGGAAAGCTGTCCGGTAATACCCACGATCGTGTTTACCGAAATCGCCATAATCGCGTTAACCCCGGCCAGCGTAAGCACGAACACCCAGTAGGTGTTCAGAACGCCAAGGTTCAACAACAAAAGCGGAAGCGCGATGGAGAAAAAGGCTATTACGGCCAATACGAGCGTCGATTTGATCGGAAACTTCTCGGGCATATCAAACCTTTACCCGGTAGTTCTTGCCCAGTATCCCCGTGGGCCTAATCAAAAGAACGATAATCAAAATCGAGAAGGAAATCGCGTCGGCGGCCTGGCTGGAAATAAACCCGGCGGTAAGTATTTCCGCGATTCCAAGCATGTAACCGCCAAGCATGGCACCAGGAACCGAGCCTATGCCGCCAAGAACGGCCGCGACGAAAGCCTTCAGCCCCGGCATCATTCCCATCGTCGGGGTTACCAACGGATAGGCGGAGGCGAAAAGAACGCCGCCGGCACCGGCCATCACCGCCCCAAGGACAAAGGTAAAGGAAATAATGCGGCTCGCCGAGATACCCATAAGACTTGCCGCCTGCGCGTCGAAGGAAACCGCCTGCATCGCCTTTCCGCGTTTGGTATAGTTAATAACGTAGGTAAGGGCGACCATCAACAGGGCCGAAAGGACAATCACGATTATCTGGATATTGGAAACCTGCAAGCCCTCGACGATTTGAATGTTCATTATCGGCGGATGGGGAAAGCGTTGCGGATTCGGCCCTATAAAGGGAAGAATCCTAGCCGTGTTCTGTAGAATGATGCTTACCGCTATGGCCGTGATAAGGTAATTCAGGCGCGGCGACCCGCGATCCCGCAGGGGCCGGTACGCGAAGCGTTCTATCAACAAGGCAAAAATCGCGCAGATGATCATGGAGGCGACGAAAGCGACAACCATGCCCTGGATATCCGTGCCCGTGACGGCCAAAACGAAAAAGGCGGTATAGGACCCTATCATCAAAACATCGCCGTGGGCAAAATTGAGAAGTTTCGCTATACCATAGACCATGGAAAACCCCAGGGCGATTAACGCGTAAATCGACCCCAGGGAAATACCGTTCATCAATTGCTGTAGTACAATCATTGAAAGGTTCCGGAAAAATTACGGGTTTACCGTCGTTCTGTATTGGTTGACAAGCACGCCGTTCCTCTCGACGATTTCCATAATCGCGGCACCCTTAATCGGGTTCCGGTTTTCGTCGAAGCGAATGTTCCCGGTAATGAAAGAACCGTCGATTGCCGCCAGCGCGTCCCTTATCGCCCGGGGATCCGTGGATCCGGCGTTCGTGATAGCCTGGGCGACAAGCATCATGGTGTCATGGCCAAGGGCCGCGAACTGGGTGGCCGGCATGTTGAACCTTTCCTCGAACGCCCGGACAAAAGCCATGCCCTTGGGCTCCGTGGTGTCGGCGGCGAAACCGGCCGACCAGAAACTGCCGACGACTTCCGGACCGGCAACACCGACAACGCCGTCCCAGCCGTCGCCGCCCAACAGGGGAGCGTCAACGCCCTGCGCCCGAAGCTGCATCGCCTGCAAAGCCACGTCGTTGAGGTAGTTCGGAAGGTATACGACATCCACGTCGGCGGCCCTTATGCGGGTAGCCTGGGCGTTAAAGTCAACCGCCCCGGTCATGTAGGCTTCCCAGGCGACAATCTGACCGCCACGCGCCACAAACCTGTCCCTAAAGGCTTCGGCCAGGCCGGTGTTATAATCCGCGCCGGCATCGTACAGAACCGCGGCCCGCCTCGCGCCAAGCTCGTCAAAGGCGAAATCCGCGCCCACTATGCCCTGGAAGGGGTCGATGAAACAGGCCCGGAAAATAAAGTCGCCAAACTGAGTCACGGCGATATTGGTGGCGGAGGGCGATATAAGGACAACGCCCTGCTGCTGCGCCAGGGGGGCAATCGCCATGGTAGCCCCGGAGGTGCTGGAACCCATTACGACGGGAACGTTCGCCTGGGTGGTAAGCCTTAGAAAGTTGCTTACGGTTAACGCCGTATTGTTTTCGTCATCCTCGACAAGAAGGCGGATTTGCCTTCCCAAAATACCACCGGCGGCGTTAATCTCTTCCGCCGCCAAGATAATTCCGTTGGAGGACTCGGTGCCGAAATGGGCAACCGGGCCGGAAAGCGGGAAAATCACGCCCAGGGTGATCTCATCGCCCGTCCCGTCCTGACAGCCGACGAAGACCATGGAAACGGCGAAACAGGCCGCCAGAAACAACACACTGATTTTTTTCATATATAACCTCTCCTTCATAACGAAATCGTAACAATTTTGCTTGATTGTGTCAACGTGAGCACTTTCCCTGTTCTTCGACTGACACTGGGCAAATGCGCAACCGCTTTGGGATCGCCTCCTTAAGGAAGGATGTATGGCGAACATTGAACCGATATTGCCAGGTGAGATACTCAAAGGGGAATTTCTTGTCCCTATGGGCATAAGCGCCTACAAACTGGCGAAGGACATAAACATTTCCGCGACGCGGGTTTCCGAAATATTAATAAGGAAAAAGGCGAATCACGGTTAACACCGCGTTGCGGCTGTCCAAGTATTTTGGAAACAGCGTGGTATTTTGGGTAGGCATCCAAGCCGATTTTGAACTCAGGGCGGCTAGAAAATACCTGGCGGGTCAATTGGCACAGATACGGCAACTGGAAGCGATGAGCGCATAGAGGCGGAGGTGCCAGCCGTGATTTTTCATGATTGTGGACAGAAAAAATATAGTTTCATATGGGAGTATACAGAACCGCACCCTGTCGCTAATGGCTATATTTACCCCTCCCTAACATAAATAAATAAACAAGTTTCATTCGGGAGTATAATAGTGCCCTAACAAAACCAGTTCCGGGAAGCGTGTACATCTTTACCACGCCACAAAAAAACAGGAGAACCACGACATGCTTAAATCACGAACCTTAATTGCATTGTGCAAGACCGTATTCCTTCCGGACAACGGAAACGGCTATGATAATGGCGGAGAGCCTGGGCCGTTGCCAGAGGAACAAAGCGGTGAAATTGAGTTCGGCACCGCAGGCGGGTCATGTCCTTCATCCGTGAGAGTGTTTCTCAAAACACCAGCCAAACTCCAAAATATTGATAACAAGCCCAACAACAATGTCGTGCATGACTATCGCCTTTGAAAAACAAATCGTCCTTCGGCACAGCCTCTTGATCCTTGTCCCAAGCGTTAGGTTCTTCCGTTCTATCGCCTGGATGTGCTTTTTGCCTATCGTGTGCTGGCCGGGGGCGATGTTCCGCTGGTAACTGCCCCAGTCGTCGGTGTGGGACATGGTTATCCCGAAAGGCTCAAGCAGCGCCTTAAGCTCCCTGAAGACCTTATCCCTTCTCTGCCCGAAGACGTAGGCAAGCACGGCGCGGGTCTTGCGGTCGATGGCCAGCCCGCTGGCAGCCCTTGTTTCCCACGAAACTCCACATCTCGTCCAGCTCCGCCGCTTCTACCTGCTCCCACAGGACATATACCCGAGGCGGCTCGTCGTTTTTTCCGTTTTTTTTAAAGTGTCGCTGACTTTCTGCTTCGACACCTTCAGCACCCGCGCGGTGTCGCGGATCCCAGACGTGTTGGCTGCCATGTTTATTAGGCGAAGCCTATACGGTTTAATACCCCGCGGCTTGCCACGGCTGTAACCAGCAGGATATAGTATCAGGATGAGCAAGCTCATCCGTAAAGAACATAATGTGAGTACCTTGATGTATCACATAGTATGCCCGGCAAAATATCGACGCGCGGTGATAAGCGAGGAAGTCGATAAAAAGCTTAGTAGAGATATGTCTTGGGATAGAGGCGAGATTTGAGATAACATTTCTGGAGATAGGCACAGAACGAGACCAGGTGCACTATTTGGTGCAATCGGTGCCGACCTACAGCCCCGAGAAAATAGTGAGAACGATAAAAAGCCTAACAGCGAGGAAAATATTCGAATCATGCCCCGAGGTGAAAAAAAGCT
>Ga0209755_10002299_pt1 | contig 26628 bp, 22 predicted proteins | sample TergutCo191P1_FD_187301 | JGI IMG/M metagenome (GOLD analysis project Ga0209755, IMG submission 187301) | Cornitermes sp. P1 segment gut microbial communities from Petit-Saut dam, French Guiana - Co191P1 (SPAdes) (version 2) | ecosystem: Host-associated > Arthropoda: Insects > Digestive system...
TGACGGAATTTATAAAAATATCCCGGTAATTAAAAAGATGGATATCTTTACAGGCGCAGTAAATTATTTTAAATAATTTATTTTATAAAAACTAATGTTTAAAATGGCGCGTCCCTGTAAAAACCATCGCGATTTGATATTTGTCGCAGGCTTCTACAGAAAGATTGTCTTTAATTGACCCGCCAGGCTGAATAATTGCTTTAATTCCCGAGGCGGCAGCTTCTTCTACAATATCGGGCAAAGGAAAAAACGCGTCAGAGGCTAGCACTCTTGCAGGAAGGCTGTCTTTCCAAGGACTGCCGCCTGAATCCGCGGATTGCCGTGAAGCCGCGTTTAATACTTCGGCGCTTCTTCTAAGAGAATCTTTCGCCGGCCATATACGGTTTACCTGTCCGCCGCCGATGCCAACAGCAGATTTATCCTTGACAATTACTATCGCGTTGGATTTTACAAAAGTGACCGCTCTCATCCCGAAAATCATGTCTTCTATATCCTGTTCATCAGGTTTTACCTGCGTAACGATTTCCCATTTCTCAAAAAGAAGATGATCGCTTTGCTGAACTAATAGACCGTCGTCAACAGCGGCGTATTCATGCGTTTGAAGAGGGGCTTTATCAAGTTTGATAATGCGGATATTTTTCTTTTTAGTAAGAATATCGAGGGCTTCGCTTTCAAAATCAGGAGCTGCGATTACTTCTAAAAACAACTGGCTTAATTTAAAAGCGGTCTTTGCGTCAACTGTTGTGTTACATGCAATTATTCCGCCGAAGATTGATACAGGATCGCAAGCGTAAACTTTTTCAAAAGCGTCAAATAATGTATCTGCCGAGGCGACCGCGCATGGAGTATTGTGTTTAACAGCAGCGCAGCTTACTTTTACACTGTCAGACACTTTAGGAAGCAGCTTCTTTAAATCCTGATTTCCGAAAGGAAGCGCGCCTTCTTTTTCCAGCCCGAATGCGCAGACTGTTTTCCAGGCGATATCAAGATCTTTGATATTATTATATCCCAGTTCCTTTCCGTGAAGCTGTTTCATTGTGCCAAGTACTCCGTCTTTATCCGCATTAAGATATAACGCGGCTGACTGATGGCCGTTTTCACCATAACGCAGAGACTGGCCCATCCGCATGGAAAGCGGCAAAAACTCAGGGTATTCTTCAGCGCACAGGTAACGCGCAATTGCCGCGTCATAAGCAGATGTAAGACAAAATACTTTACCTGCAAGGCGTTTTTTTAACTCATAGGAAATATTTTTATTTTTTAATCCCTCTATAACAGCAGCGTAATCTGCCGGGTCTGTTAAAGCAATTACATCGCAGAAATTTTTAGCAGCCGATCGCAGCATACCCGGTCCGCCAATATCAATAAATTCAATTGTATCATCTTCGCTTAAGCCTTCCTTTACTTTATCAAAAAACGGATACAGGTTAACGCAGACAAGATCGATAGTTTTTAAGTTTAAATTTTTTAATGTATCTTTATGGCTTTTTACACTTCTTCTTGCAAGAATTCCGGCGTGAATCGCAGGATGAAGAGTCTTAACCCGGCCGTCAAGACACTCAGGAAAGCCTGTTACTTCCGACACATCTTTTACCGGAATATTATTTTCCTGTAAAAACCTGGAAGTTCCTCCTGTGGAAATTATCTCCCAGCCTGTTTTACTTAGAAATGACGCAAGTTCCAGTATTCCATTTTTATTATATACGCTGATAAGCGCGCGCTTTTTCATTTTCCCTCTCATCTGCTTTTAAGGCGCAGTTCCTAAATATATACTATAAAAATTTACCTGAATAAAGTAAACATATAAGCTGAAAATATCAATAAAAGTATACCGCCTTCCCAACGGTTGATTTTTCCTTTTGACAGCGGAAGCATGACAAGTAACAATACAATCGTGATTCCTATAAGCCATATCATATCTGAAATAAATAAAGAATGATTCCCTACACTGACAGGTCGGACAATGGCAGTTACTCCTAAAACTCCCGTAATATTAAAGAAGTTTGATCCAATAATATTTCCTATTGACAGATCCGCTTCCTTTCTGAAAGCCGCTATCAAAGAAGAAATAAACTCCGGCATACTTGTGCCGACAGCGACAATGGAAACTGCGATAACACGCTCGCTTACTCCCATCTGCAGGGCAATTTCTCTGGCTCCTTTGACAAACCAGCCGGAACTGAAATAAAGCCCTGCTACGGCGAATAAAATCATCAATAACGCGATAAACGGGTTTATTGTCGGCGCTTCAATTTTCTTTGAATCTATATTTTTTCTAGACTTAAGCACAGTCCATATTGTATATACCAGCAGAATTAATAGAAAGCATATTCCTTCAAAAAGACTTATAACTCCGTTTAAGCCAAAAACTAATAACAGGACAGTTATAGAAAACATAATCAAATAATCAATTCCGATTTTTTTATTTCGAATCGGAATAGGTGAAATTATTACAACAAGAGCCAGGATACATCCGATATTCGCGATATTTGATCCTATAACATTTCCTAATGCGATTTCATGCGCGTTTTCCAAAGCTGCGCCTATGCTGATAAACATTTCTGGAGCGGAAGTCACATAGGCGACTATTGTTAATCCGACTACTAACGTGCTTATTTTTAAATGGCGTGCAATTTGAACGCTGCCTGTTACAAGAAGGTTACCGCATACAATTAATACCGCAAGACCTGCAATGAGATAAATATAAGGGGGAATAGAAAATGCAAAACCGGATATTGTAAATATTTCACCCATATTAATTTTTTAACGCACACTGCTTTTACTGTGCAATTTCCTTATCATCATTATTGCAGTTATACTAATTAAACCTGTACAGATCATTATTGTTATTATCATGACTGCTTGAAATTGGGTTATTTCATTATCTATTCCTAATACGACAGCTAAAAATATACCGCCTATACAATAAAAAAGAGGAATTGCTATTCCTAGGTCAATTTTTTGTCTTAGTTTTTCTATTTTTAACAAACTAAAAAATATTAATCCAGTTCCTATTACAAGACCGATTAAACATAAGCCGGGAGCGTCTTCAAGTCCGCCCATGATAAATAGAATTAATCCGATTAATACTCCAATGATGATTGGCAGAAATATATTTGGTTTAAGGTATTGATTATATTCTGTATTATTGCTCATATAAATAATATATACCTTTATTAGGAATTTATACAATCATTTGGAAAAATCAAGAGTGAGTTTTTGATCTTCAGGTAATAATTCATCGAATATTCGCAGTAAAGTTCGTTTCCTTGGACTGGAGAAAAAGTGTGCATCCATGCGCACCTTATTCGAAGATTTATAATTTGCGGCCTAGAAGACTCGAACTTCCATACCTCTCGGCACTAGCACCTCAAGCTAGCGTGTCTACCAGTTCCACCAAGGCCGCATGAAAACTGAACAGTATTATATTTTTAGCAAATTAACGAAAAAATGTCAAGTAAGGACTTATGAAAATCGTTTGCCGCATCTGTAAACGGCGCAAGCATAACCGTAATGCCAGCTTCAAGTGTGGTTCTTATTAGCCATATACATATTCAATGCTTAAGAAAATCCGGTAAGGGCCTGAGCCGTAACTTCGCACCCTGAAAATATAAGTGCAGTCTTCAGGCGTATAAAATAAAAGTTTAGCGTTATAATTTACAGTATCGCCATCCCAATTATCATCATTATATTCAAGACTGTCATAAGATTCAGTGAAAACTTCCAGAGTAGTGTCTGTAGAGCCTAAAGTCTCAATGACAAGCAAAGTTCCTCCAACCGCTCTTACGCTATACCAGTGCGAATCGCCTGAGTTTATGTACGCGTCGATGAATGTTCCTGACAATAACAGAACAGGTTTGGGGTAATCGTTGACCTGCGCGGTAATTTGATACTGGCCCTTATCATCGTAAATGCGCAATTTAAAATAAAAAGTTTCACCTTCTTTTACGTCCATAACTATAAATGCATTAGTATTTTCACCGCTGTCATCATCGCTGCGTAATAAACCAAATTCAGCAGTATAAGCTTCGAGGAATGTATCTGTTCCTCCTGTTGTATAGATATTTAAAACGCCTGTTTTATTTGCGGTTACACTGTACCAGTGTTCCTGATCGTTTGTAATATAAGCGTTATGAGAAGATCCGAAGCGTAAATCTGTAATATTAGGCATAGGTCTAAAGGACACCGAGATTTGATACGGGCCGGTAGTATCTCCATAACCGTATAAATTTATAAGATATATAGTGTTAACCTTTGAAATAATTTCGATTCTTGCGTTTAAGTCTTCCCAGTCATCATTTTCTGCGATAATATTTCTTTGCCCGTCATAAACAGATAGAATTGTATCTATATCGCCTTCGGTTTTTATTGTAAGAAAACCTGCCGCGGCAGTCTTTACGCTGTACCAAATCTCTTCATCGCCGCTTAAATATCCCGAAGTTAATGAGTCGATATGCAGTTCCTGCACATTAGAAGGAAATAAACTTCTGTCAAAAGACGTATCAATGTATGATCCGCTAGTTGCGCATCCTGCAAAATAAAACATTAATAATATTACCGCGCATAATACACCGTTCTTTTTCATTTTAGTACCTTCCTTCTTAATTAGTAAAATAAAAGCCCCGGTTAAGGGGGCTTTACGCAATCTTCTTTAAATAGTTATTGCTTTTTTTGCCGCGGCAGCGGTGCTTGCCGTTGTTTTCTTTACAGCGGTTTTTGTTTTCGCCGTTGTCTTCTTGGCCGCAGTTTTTGTTTTTACCGCTGTTTTCTTTGCTGTGCCTGTAATTTTCTTTTCCGCTTTGACGGCTTTCTTAACAACTTTTCCCGCATCTGCTTTTACAGCAGCAGCTTCTTTCTTAAGCATAAAAACTCCTTAAAAATTATTATACTAATTATATCGGCATAATAAAAATAACTGTGAGAAATTATAACATATTGATGAATTTTTCGATCTCATTTTCATCCGCAGTAAAGCCGCATACTATTCGTATAACAGTATTTTTATCATCTAATTTTTCCCAGATATGAAATTTAAAATGTTTCTGAAGCTCTTTTATTTTTTCGTTATCAACAACAGGGAAAATTAAATTCGAAGGCGAAGGACAGCTCATTTTATAACCTTTAGTAATAAAAGCCCTGGAAAGTTTCTGCGCCATTTTGCATGAATGGTTTGCAAGCTCAAAATATAAATCGTCAGTAAAAAGAGTTTTAAAACAGCTTCCGATTAAAGCGCCCTTTGCAAGCATCGCGCCGTTTTGTTTCAGATAATACCGGAAATCTTTTTTTAGATTTTCATTTATTATGCAGAGCGCTTCACCTAATGGGCTTCCGTTTTTTGTCCCGCCGATGTAGAAAGCGTCGCATAACTTAGCCATATCATGCGCTTTTATATCAGTTCCTTCGCTTACTAACGCAGTTCCAAGCCTTGCGCCGTCTATATAAAAGTAAAGGCCTAATTTTTTACAGATTTGATAGAGGTCTTTTAATTCTTCCTTCGTATAAACAGTTCCTTTTTCAGTCGCCTGCGAAATATAGACAAGCTTCGGCTTTACCATGTGCTCATCGGTATGCTTTTTATATATCGCTTCGATATCCAGCGCGGAGAGCACACCGTTGTAATTCGGCGCGCATAATATTTTATGTCCGCAGCTTTCAATTGAACCGCATTCATGGTCTAAGATGTGACCTGTGTCCGCGGCTATAACAGCCTCGACAGGAGACAAGGCGCTGTGAATCATTATAAGATTCGTCTGCGTTCCTCCGCTTAAAAAATGAACGTCCGCATTTCCAAGGGCGAACCTTTTTTTAATTAATTCCTGCGCTTCGGCGCTGACGCTGTCAAGGCCGTAGCCGTCAAGCTGTCCGTTTGAGAATTTTAATAAGTCGTTTAATACCTTTTCATGCCCTAATTCTGAATAATCGTCTTTTAATGAATACATTTTTGCTCCTTAGCTCTGATAATAATAACATAATATTAAGATAAAGTAATGTTTTTAATTAAAAAGGAATTTCCTGAGCGAAATTTTAATAAATTTTTTAATTTTATCGCTGCATGACTTGAATAATATTATCAGGGCTGGTATTATTAACCACTTTTCTTTTTCATAGGAGGTTTATAATGAAAAAAGGAATTACTATCCTTATGTGTCTTCTTGCGGCAACACTAATATTTTTTATTTCTTGCCAGAAAAAAGAGACAGCATCAGGTCCGGCAATGGAGATGGTGATTAATAACGGAACGCAGATACAATCACTTGATCCAAGTCAGATAACCGGCGTTCCTGAGCATCGTGTATACATGGCTCTTTTTGAAGGGCTTGTAGGATATGATCCAAGGACAGCAAAAGCGGTACCCGGCGTTGCAGAAAGCTGGAGTTACAGTAATAACAATGAGACTATTACTTTTACTATCCGCCAGGGTGTTACATGGAGCGATGGCACAGCGATTACAGCCCAGACATTGGTGGATTCATGGCTTCATACCCTCGATCCCAATACAGCGTCTGAGTACGCGTACATGATGGGCGAAGTAGTTAAAGGCGCGGAAGCTTATTACACAGGGCATGGAAACAGAACGGATGTATCAATCCGCGCGGTTGACGCAAGAACTTTTGAAGTTAATCTTGTCGGTCCTGTCCCCTACGCGCTTGATATGATGGCTCACTATACTTTCAGCCCTCTTCCGATGCACGCGATTCAAAGACACGGAAGCAACTGGACAAGAGTGGAAAATTTTGTCGGAAACGGCCCGTTTGTTCTTTCAGAATACGTCCCGAACAACAGAATTGTTGTTGTACCTAATGACAAATACTGGAATAAAGCGAATGTCTTCCTTACAAAGGTTACATTCCTTCCGATCGAAGATCAGAACACAGCTTATAATGGATTCCTTAACGGCGAAATTGACTGGGGAACTGATGTTCCTTTAGCAAGAATCGACGAAGTTAAGCTTCATAAAGATTATCAGGTTTCAGCTCAGGCAGGCACTTATTATATTCTTATAAATCAGTACAGTAGTCACGAGGCGTTAAGAGACCCGCGCGTACGCAGAGCTATCTCAATGGCGCTTAACCGCGATGAACTTGTAAATAATATTACAAAAGGCGGACAGTTACCTGCTACTACTCTTGTTCCCGCAATGGGCGCTTATCAGCCGCCTACAGGCGCCGGATACAATGTAGCGGAAGCTCAGCGTCTTTTAGCCGACGCCGGTTATCCGAACGGACAGGGACTTCCCACATTTGAATATGTTTATAACACACTCGATTCTCACAGAATCATCGGCGAATATATTCAGCAGTCATTAAGGAATAACCTTGGCATCAACATCACTTTGCAGAACATGGAATGGGCGACCTACCTTGATTACAGAAGCAACGGTCCTTTCCAGTTAGCGCGCGCCGGCTGGATCGCAGACTATCTTGATCCTCAGAACCTTCTTGATCTTTTACTGACAGGTGGCGGTAATAACGACGGTAAATACAGCAACCCCGAATACGACGCGCTTATCCGCAGAGCCGCCTCATTACCAGATGGCACAGAACGCAACAATATTATGCGTCAGGCCGAGCAGCTTGGGATTGTGCAGGATCAGGCGTTAATTCCTATTTACTTCTATGTTTCACAGAGCATGATCGACCTTTCCAAGTGGGACGGCTGGTATGCTAATGTTCTTGATGTTCATCCTTATGTCGGATTAAGAAGAAGATAACGCTTGCTTATTGCATAGGAGGCTCTTTATGGGACAGTTTGTATTTAAAAGATTCATAAGTATTATACCAACGGTGTTTATCATTGTAACTCTTGGATTTTTTATAATACGAGCTGCTCCGGGGGGGCCGTTCTCGAGGGAAAAAGCGGTTCCGCCTGCTGTTCTTGCAAACCTAATGGCAAAATACAACATGGACGAACCGCTTCATGTACAGTACTTTCGCTTTCTTGGAGGAGTGCTAAAGGGAGACCTTGGCCCTTCATTTACAAACAAAGATTTTTCAGTTAACGAACTAATAGCGATAAGTCTTCCTAACTCGATTATACTTGGACTTGCCGCAATTACGCTCGCGCTTATTTTCGGAGTAACGGCAGGGATAATATCGGCATTAAAGCAAAATACAATTGCTGATTATTCTTTTATGTCGGTTGCTGTTGCGGGCATATCGATCCCGACATTTGTTGTCGGGCCTGTTCTCATGCTTATTTTCGCGATTACTTTAAAATGGCTGCCGACATCAGGCTGGATAGACGGCCGTCACGGAATTGTGACAATAATAATGCCGGCAATTACTCTATGCCTTCCGCAGTTTGCGTATATCGCGCGGCTTATGAGGGCAAGCATGCTGGAAACACTTCGTTCGGATTATATCCGCACCGCCCGTGCGAAAGGGCTTTCAATGCCTGTTATAATTTTCAAACACGCTCTTAAAGGCGCGTGCCTTCCTGTAGTAAGTTATTTAGGTCCTGCAATGGCAGTTGTCATTACAGGCTCTGTTGTAGTGGAAAAAATATTCGCGATACCCGGACTTGGCATGCACTTTGTCAGATCCGCGACAAACCGCGATTATACAATGATCATGGGAACGGTAATCGTTTATTCAATTATATTGATTGCCTTAAATTTTATTGTAGATATTATTTACGGGTTTTTGGACCCAAGAATTTCATATAAATAAAGCCGGAAGATATGCTGTTCAACCGCAAAAAAAACGATGCCGCGCTGAATGAATTCAGCCAGAGCGTAAAACCAATTTCTCTTTACAAAGATGCGTGGAAACGTCTTAAAAAAAATAAGATGGCTTTCGCGGGCCTTATCATTGTCGGTATTTATTTTGTAATCTCTCTTTTAGCGCCGCTTTTGCCTTTGTATCCTTATGAAAGACAGGAAATGCGCCATATACATCTGCCTCCTTCTTTTGATTCAGCCGGAAACGTGATGGTTCGAACACGCGAAGCTTACCTTGCCAAGCTGATGACAAAAGAAGGCAGAACCGAATACACGCAGAAAGAAAAAGATGATCTTGCGGCGATGCGCGCGGAAGCGCAAACAGATCCTGTTCATAAAAGAGTTTATATTTTCGGAACTGATATTCTTGGCCGCGACGTTCTTTCGCGCTCAATTTACGGCGGCAGAATATCGCTTGGTATCGGAGTTGTAGGAACAATCACAGCTCTTTTAATCGGTATCATCTGGGGAGCGGTTGCAGGCTATGTCGGCGGCAGGCTGGACAACTTTATGATGCGGATAGTGGACATAATTTACGGTCTTCCTTACATGATGGTTGTAATTGTTTTTATGGCTCTTTTCGGGGGACGCAGCATCTATCTTTTATTTATCGCGATTGCCCTGGTTTCATGGCTAACAATTTCTCGCGTTGTAAGAGGGCAGGTTATAAGTTTAAAAAACTCAGAGTTTATCGAAGCCGCAAAATCTGTCGGCGCTTCAACTCCCAGAATAATCGGTAAGCATCTTCTTCCTAACACATTGGGAATCATAATCATCTACTCTACCCTGTCGTTCCCAAGCTTTATCATGTCGGAAAGTTTTCTGTCGTTTTTAGGCCTCGGTGTTTCAGCGCCGATGTCGTCATGGGGTTCTTTAATAGACGAAGGGGTCAGAGGCATGGAGCTTTATCCGTGGCTTTTAATTGTGCCGGCCGCAATGATGACGGTTTTTCTTTTTGCGATGAACTTCCTCGGCGACGGACTTCGTGACGCTTTTGATCCGCAGGGAAAAAACAAGACATAATAGGAGTTATGATGGCTTCATACGATAAGACAATCCTTGATGTTAAAAACCTAAGCACCCATTTTTTTACCGACGAAGGCGTTGTAAAAGCGGTGGAAGATGTCTCGTTCTCTCTGCACAAAGGCGAAATTATGGGCATCGTCGGCGAATCAGGATCGGGAAAATCTGTAACCAATCTTTCGATTATAAATTTGATACAGTCTCCGCCAGGGAAAATTGTCGCAGGACAGGTTCTTTACAATGATGAAGATATATTAAAGACAAGCAAAAAGAGACTTCGCGAAATTCTCGGCGCGAAAATTGCGATGATCTTCCAGGACCCGATGACAAGCTTAAATCCTTTCCTTAGAATCTCCACGCAGATGATCGAGACCATTCAACTTCATCAGAAACTGAGTAAAAAAGAAGCGCGAAAAAGAGCGATAGAAATGCTTACAATGGCGGGCATTCCGGCAGCTGAGCAGCGGATTAATAATTACCCGCATCAGTTTTCAGGCGGTATGTGCCAGCGCGTTATGATCGCCATGGGGCTTTCATGTAACCCTGAAATCTTAATCGCCGATGAGCCGACAAGCGCACTTGATGTTACAATTCAGGCGCAAATCCTTGATATAATGAAAAAGCTTTCCAAGGAATTCGGAGCAGCTGTTATTCTTATAACTCACTCTCTTGGCGTAGTCGCGGGAATGTGCGACACAATTTATGTTATGTACGCAGGACGGATTGTTGAGCGCGGTTTTACAGAGGATATTTTTGAAAATCCAATTCATCCTTACACAAAAGGCCTTATTGATTCTGTTCCACGCTTGGACAGGCAGGACGCGCAGCGACTTTTTTCCATTCCTGGGCAGCCGCCCAATGTTATAGACCTTCCGCCATGCTGTCCGTTTTATCCGCGCTGCAGCGAAGCGATGGAAATCTGTAAAACAAAATATCCAAATGATAAAGACTTTGGAAACAGCCACAGCGCGCGCTGTTTTGCCGCGAATCCTGCCGGAGGTGAGTGAAAATTGAGTAATCTGCTTGATGTAAAAGACCTTTGTATGCACTTCCCTGCGGGAAGCAGGGGAATAATAAAAAAACAGAAACAGTATATTTACGCGGTTGACGGCATTTCTTTTCATTTAAAAAAAGGCGAAACCTTAGGTCTTGTCGGGGAATCAGGCTGTGGAAAATCCACTGTTGTTCGCGCGTTATCGTATCTTTATACGCCGACATCAGGTGAAGTTCTTTTGAACGGAAAAAATCTTGGCGAAATGAATAAGCAGCAGCTTCTTGAAGCAAGGCGCAATATGCAGATTGTTTTTCAAAACCCTTATGCCTCTTTAAACCCCAGAATGACTACAGGCGAAATAATCGCCGAGCCTTTAAAAATATATAAAAAATACCGCCTTTTGGAAATGAGCAATGAAGAAATCGATTCAAGAGTTGATAAACTTATGGACCTTGTCGGTCTTTTGCGGTTTTATAAAAACAGATACCCGCATGAGTTTTCTGGCGGACAGAGGCAGCGCATAGGAATCGCAAGGTCTCTTGCCTTAAACCCGCAGTTAATCCTGGCTGACGAGCCTGTTTCCGCCCTTGATGTCTCGATACAGGCGCAAATCCTCAATTTATTTAAGGATATTCAAAAAGAATTCGGTCTTTCCTATCTGTTTATCGCCCATGATCTTGCTGTAATCGAATACATATCAGACAGAATTGCGGTAATGTATCTTGGTAAAATTGTAGAAATCAGCAATTACAGCGATCTTTATAAGAACCCTCTTCACCCTTATACGCAGGCATTGCTTTCTTCAGCGCCTATTCCCGATCCGAAAATCGAGGCGAAAAGAAAGAGGATAATCCTTACAGGTGACGTTCCTTCGCCGAATATCCAGCGCCCTGGCTGTTATTTTTACGATCGCTGTCCGTGCAAAATGGATAAATGCAAGCTAAGCCAACCTCAGCTTATACCGTCTTCAGAAAATCAGGAACATAAAGTCGCCTGCTTCGCCGTGAACAATCTTTAGCTCCTCATTCTTCTTTCCTCATTCCTAATTCCTGTCTGTTTAAGTGCCGATAATGAATATATGAAGAAAGCATCTTTTTTAACCGCTGTAAACGGTGTATTTTTTATTTATTTAATTCTTTCATTCGGCTGTACAGGCGCTCCGGAGACACAGGGCGAAATGGATATTTGGGACTTGCTCCAAAACGGCGATGAAAGCGCAAGAGGATATTTCCTTGGTGAAATTGATGTAAACGCCGTTGATTCACAGGGGAGAACGCCTCTTCATTATGCCGCGCTTCGCGGTGACGCTCAGCTTGCAAGTTTTTTCATAATAAACGGCGCGAATATAAACGCCCTTGATAATTCTAATCAAAGCCCTTTAGGAATATGCATTGAAAACTCAGATTATATAACAGCTCAAGTAATTGCCGCAGCGGGCGCGGATATTCATTTAACTATATTGAATAACACATCCGCCGCCGCGCTTGTCCTTGCCAATGACAGCGGTATTTTAAAATATATTTTAACAGCTTCCAATATAGACAGCGTTGACGCAAGAGGAAGAACAATTCTTCACCTTGCAAGCATCGCAGGCAGCCGGCAGGATGTTATTGACATTATGGATAAATCCTCTGCGGTAACTGCTACATTAAATAAAAAAGATACTTTCGAAAAAAACGCTCTTGATTACGCACTGGAAAGAACTGATTCAAAAGCTCACATGGAAACCGCCGAGCAGCTAATTTTGCAAGGCGCGTATTCGGAAAATGAAATATTCTCTTTCTTGGGGCCTGCCGTGCGCAGCGCAAATTACAATATCCGCCGCAACGAAGGACTCGCTCCAATTCATTACGCTGTTATAGGAAACTATTACGGGCTTATCACTTTCCTTCTTGATAAAAATGTCGATCTTGATATTAAAAGCACTTCAGGGGCTACTGCCCTGCACGAAGCTGTCCGCGGCGGAAACCTTGAAGTAATCGCGCTTTTAATACAGCACGGCGCTGATGTTAACGCAAGGGACGCGAAAAGCAATACTCCTCTTCATACGGGAATCCCGGCTAATGTTCACAGAGAAGTAATTGCGCTTCTTCTTCAGACAAACGCGGATTTTAATCTTCGCGACGAACACGGCGATACGCCCTTACACATAGCAATTATCCTTAACAGGTCAGCCGATGTTATTCAGGCGATTTTAAACGGCGGCGCGGATGTTCATATCAGAAATATCGAGGGAAAAACAGCCTTTTATATCGCAGTTCAGGAAAACCGCACTTCATTAATTCCTGTTTTATTATCTTACGGCTCAGAAATATTCGCAGCTGATAACTCGGGAACTACTCCGTTTGATATCGCATCAAGGACAGGCGGCAGTATTTTTAATTTGCTCATAACATCAGATACGGTGAATCAGAGAGACAGCGCAGGCAACACAATGCTTCATGTAGCTGTCTGGAACAGAACAAGCCAGGAGCAGATTGGAAGAATACTTGATCAAAGAGCGCCAGTTGACGCCAGAAACAGGGACGGAGAAACAGCTCTTCACCTTGCTGTAAGAATGAATCAAAGGGAAAACGGCGAATTTTTAATATCACGCGGGGCTAGTATTTACGCGCTTAACGGATCAGGTGAAAGCCCTCTTTATCTGGCGTTATCTGCAAGTCCTGTGCGCGAGTGGATTTTAAACTCAAATACAATTATCGCAAAGGACGGACTTGGAAACAGCATTCTTCATTATGCAGCTGAATGGGGTTTTAATTACGCTATACCTCTTATTATTAAAAACGGAATTTCCGTTGAAGAAGTTAACGCGACAGGACAGACTCCGATTTTTATGGCGATTAGAACAGACAGCCCCGCGACAATCAGAGTGTTAGCTGAAAATAACGCAAACTTAAATGCGCGCGACAGTCAGGGAAACTCTGCGCTTCACGCGGCTGTCAGATGGAACGCCGTTAATTCAGCCTCGCTTCTTATATCGTCAGGCATTGATATAAATTCCCATTCTCTAAACGGTAACACCCCTCTTCATGATGCTGTAGCCCTTGGTATGTCCGATGCAGAGACTCTTTTAATCAGAGCCGGCGCAGACTTGGAAGCCAGAAACATGGACGGCAATACTCCTTTGATGGAAGCGGCAAGAGGCGCGTTAACGCCTTCAGTGGAAAAACTTTTATATTACGGAGCTGATCCATCAACCAGAAACACAAGAGGCGACACTCCCCTTCATACTGCTGTGAGCATGGAAAATTATGATTTAGTCAATATTCTTTTAAGGACAGGCATTTCTATTCATGCGCGTAACACAAGGAACAGAACTCCATTCCAGATTTCATTAAGCGTATCGACACGTATGGTTTCTGTAATTCTTTCAGGCAGAATTAACATTCCAGATGATATGGGAAACTCTCCTTTGCATATCGCTCTTTCAGAAGGCGCGTCAAGTGAAATTATTAGAACAATTATTTCCGCCGGCGCAAGATTGAATTCGATTGACAGCAACGGAAAAACTCCGCTTAGAATCGCAGTTGATATGGAAGCGTTTGAAGCGGCGAAATTAATCGCCGATTCCGGCGCTGATCCTTATATAGCGGCGGCAGATAACAAAACGCCGGCGGAAATCGCTTTCACAAAAGGCATTGACTGCTTAAAAGCAATTTTCTCCGGAAAAGCGATAGATGCCAGAGACAGCTCAGGAAACGCTATTCTTCATATCGCCGCAAGGTTCGGATCGCCTTTGTCTATCAATGCATTACTTGATCTTGGCGCAAACAGGTCAATCAGAAATATCGCTTCAGAAACTCCTTATGATATCGCGCTCAGATGGAACAGAAGAGATAACGCCGATGCGTTAAGGGACCCAAGATAATTAAAATCTAAAATAGCTTTTCCAAAAACGCGAACTAGGAATCTATGGTTCCATGGTTCGAAAGTTTTGGAAAAGCCTCAATTTTTTAAAGCGGTTCAAAATCCGCGGCGCCGTGTTTGCATAACGGACATTCAAAATCAGCAGGAAGGCTGTCGCCTTCATAAACATATCCGCAGATTTTACAAACAAAGCCTTTCTTTGCTTCTTTTTTTATCTGCGGTTTTGGCTTTATGTTATCAAAATAATACTGATAAGTAACGCTTCGCTCTTCTGATAATACAATCGACTCTGTCACTTCTGCGGTAAATATTGTGTGAGTGCCGTAATCATAGATATCAATTACTTTTCCTGATATCATACAGTTTGTATTCTCGCTTACATAACGAATCCCGTTTGCGCCGCGATCATTATAGGAACTGTCTTTAAACTTATCATTATCTTTTCCAGATGAAAAACCAAACTGCTGGAAAATCCTGAAAGGCGCGCTTTCTGATAACACAGAAAGATTAAAAGCTTTGGTTTTAAGAATCATATCATGGGTGTAATTTGACTTATTCACCGCGATAGATATACGAAGCGGAGACGCCGTTATCTGAATAGCGGTATTTATAATACAGCCGTTGTCTTTATTACCGTCTTTTGCCGTCAATACAAAAAGGCCGTAAGAAAATTTAAACATCGCGTTTGGATCGACAGACACGTTTTTTTCCTCTGTCTTTTTTTGTGCGGTATTAAAAGAAGCGCTTGCGCTTAATGCGGTTTTCGGGAAATCGCCTGCAATCACCTGCGCAATTTCTTCAATTTCTGATAACTGAAAATCTTTTAAACTTGATTTTAGGCTCAATGTCTTTTCAATAATTTTAATGTTTTTACATTTATTCAGTTTTTCTTTAATTAACTCGCCGCTTGAGGCAGCCCATGAGCCGTTTTCGATTACTGCAACAGTCCGGTTCTGAATGTTATGCGCAACAAGATCATTTAAAAGCTCTTCCATCGAAATAAAAATACCTGCGTTATATGTTGTAGAAGCGAAAACAAGATGACTCCATCTAAAAGAAGCCGCGATTATTTCTGACGCAGGCGTCACCGAAACATCGAACATCACAGTTTTTATTCCCTTTTCGCGCAGGCGGCACGAAAGAATCTCGGCGGCGTTTTCTGTGTTTCCGTAAACTGACGCGTATGCGATCATCACGCCTTTTTCTTCGCTTTGATACGCGCTCCACAGCGCATATTTGTTAATAACCGCGGATAAATTTCCCCGCCACACAAAGCCATGAAGCGGACAGATCATTTCTATGTCAAGGGCGGCGGCTTTCTGTAATAAAGCCTGAACCTGACTGCCGTACTTTCCTGCAATGTTCGCGTAATATCTCCTGTATTCATCCATGTAGTCTTTTTCAATCTCTACTTCATCTGCGAAAATCGCGCCGTTTAATGCTCCAAAAGTTCCAAAGGCGTCGGCAGAAAAAAGTATTTTATTAACAGTATCATAAGTTACCATTACCTCAGGCCAGTGAACCATCGGCGCCATGATAAATTTTAACGTATGTTTTCCTGTATTTAATGTGTCATTTTCATTTACAATTACTGTATTTTTTTCATAATCAAAATCAAGCTCAAAAAACTGTTTTATTAATGTCAAAGCTCTTTCGCTGCACACAATTTTCAGGCCGGAATAAATTTTAATAATATCTTTTAATGCGGCGCAGTGATCCGGCTCCATATGTTGTATTACAAGGTAATCAAGCTTTCTTCCGCCAAGCGCATAGGAAACATTCTCTAGGAAACGGTGCTGCACTGCTTTGTCCGCTGTATCAAATAAAATGGTTTTATCGTCTGTTAAAAGATATGAATTATACGATACACCGCCTGCCACAGAATAAACGCCTTCAAACATTGCAAGCCGCCTGTCGTTAGCTCCTACCCAATACAGATTTTCTTTAATTTTTTTTACACAATGCACTATAAACTCCTTTAATTTATGACAGACGCGGGATTCGCCTTACAGCCCTCAGCATCCTGCATCGGGCTTCCAGGCCGCCTGCGCCGCTAAATCGTCATCCTTGACGATTTACTTTTCAAACCTTACGCCAGCTCAGGTTTGAAAAGCCGCGGCTTCGGTTCGAATCCCGTATATTTTAAGTTTTAATAATTATAACATAATAAGAATTTTTTTGTATATAAAATAATTTTTTGACAGACGCGGGATTCGAACCCGCCGCCTTCAGCTCCGGAGGCTGACGCTCTATCCATATGAGCTAGTCTGTCTTAATATTAATTTAATTTATTTGTTACAAGGATGTCAATATTGCTTTTTTAGTGTAAATCTTTTAAATCATTAATTGAGAAAAAAAAATAACTATAGTATAATCCTAATATCTATAAAATAAAACATAATTGAGCTTTTTACAAAACTCGGTTAGTTTTGTAAATGCCTCAATCGATAAATTTTTACACAGAGGCGGATAATAAAAATGAAAACAGAGCCGATTGCGCCGCTTAATCAGTTTACCAAAGAAAACACCTTATTAAAAACCGTAAATTATGCAGCCGCTTCCATTCTTTCCATTAATGATGAAAATCAATTTGAAGAATCCCTGACAAAAATAATGGAACTTATTAGCGGCTGCGTTGATGCCGAACGTGTACATATATGGAAAGACGGAATTATAGACGGAAAGCAAGTTCTAATCCACAAATATAAATGGTACAATGAAAGCGCTGAACAGAAGATAAATCTGCCTGTAAACGCTAATATACCTTATGACGCTTTGCCTGATCTTGATAGAATAAAAATTTACGGACAAATACTGTACTATTCATTATCCGCGATGCCGTCTGAAATCAGGATTTTTTTTGATCAATTTAAAGTAAAATCTATTGTGATCATTCCAATGTTTTTACAGAATAAATTTTGGGGGGTGTTCACCTTAGATAATTTCAAAAACGAACGCACTCTTTCTGAAGATGAAATAAATATCCTTCAGTTATTAGGACTTATGATGATAAACGCGGTTCAGAGAAACGAATCGCTTATCAAATTAAATGAAGAACATGAAAAGCTTGAAAAGCTCGCGCACTGGTATCATTCAATTCTTGACGCGATACCGCTTCCCATTTCTGTAACTGATTCACAGATGAACTGGAAGTTTGTAAACATGGCAGTTGAAAATTTCCTTGGGATAAAGCGGGCTGATATGCTCGGAAAGCCGTGCAGTAATTGGAACGCCGATATTTGCAACACGGATAATTGCGGCATTGAATGTATAAAACGCGGAAATAAACTTACATATTTTAACCAGAATAATTCTTCTTTTAAAGTTGATGTTGAAATTCTAAAAGATTTAAACGGCGAAACCGCAGGGTACATAGAAATTGTTCAGGATGTCACGCAAATCGAAACAATGGCAAAGCGGCAGGCAGCGGCGGAATCTGCAAGCAGCGCGAAATCGACCTTCCTTGCGAACATGAGCCATGAAATGCGTACTCCAATGAACGCGATGCTTGGTATCGCAGAAATTCAGCTTCAAAATGATAATCTAAGCGAAGACGCAGCCAATGCGTTCAGCCAGATTTATGAATCAGGGGATTTATTATTAAATATTATAAATGATATTCTGGACCTTTCAAAAATTGAAGCCGGAAAATTCGAGATTATCCCTGTTAATTATGATATACCAAGTTTGATTAACGATACCGCTCAATTAAACCGCCTGCGTTTTGAAAGCAGCCCGATAGAGTTTATTCTTAATATCGATGAGAATACGCCGCATGATTTATCCGGCGATGAAATACGCATCAAGCAGATTTTGAATAACATTCTTTCAAACGCGTTTAAATATACAAGCAAAGGAACTGTTGAATTATCAGTATCATCTGAATTGCTTCAGGATAATGATGTAATAATGATTTTCCGCATCAGCGATACAGGCCAGGGAATGAACAAAGCGGAGGTTGAAAAGCTCTTTGATGAATACACCCGCTTTAACGCCACAGCAAACCGCGATAAAGTCGGCACAGGTCTTGGAATGAGTATTTCAAAACACCTTGTGGATTTAATGAATGGAACTATCAATGTAGAAAGCGAGCCCAATGTCGGCTCTGTTTTTACAGTTCGCATTCCGCAAAAACGAAATGGAAATTCAATATGCGGAGCTGAGCTTGCAAAGAGACTTCATGATTTCCGTTTTCAGGGAACAACGTTAAATAAAAAAACGCGCTTTATCCGCGAGTATATGCCCTACGGATCGGTTTTAGTCGTAGATGACGTGGAGTCAAACATATATGTCGCAAAAGGCATGCTGTCGCCTTACGGACTTAATATTGACACAGCGTCAAGCGGTTTTGAGGCTATAGAAAAAGTTAAGAACGGCAGCGTATATGATATTATTTTTATGGATCACATGATGCCAAAAATGGACGGAATTGAAGCTGTAAAAATTATACGCCAGTCAGGATATAATCATTATATAATAGCGCTGACCGCGAATGTATTAATCGGACAGGAGAAAAAATTCCTGGAAAACGGATTTAATGGATTTGTTTCTAAGCCTATTGATTCGCGCGAACTTAATCATTATTTAAACGATTTTATACGAAATAAAAAAACGCCGGAAGTTGTACAGGCTGCCCGGCAAATGCAGCAGGAAAAAGAACAAGCTCATATAAAAAATAATTCCAAAATAACTGAAAACCTTTCAAAATTAAAGATAATTTTTTCTGAAGACGCCAAAAGAGCTGTTGATACACTAGAAGAGCTGTCGTTAAAATTTGATAATATTACAGAAGATGATCTTAAATTATATATTATTACAGTTCACGGAATGAAAAGCGCTCTTGCTAATATCGGCGAAAAGGAATTATCAGATGCCGCTTTAAAACTGGAACGCGCAGGTTATAATAATGATATTAATACTATTAAAAATAACACTGCTGATTTGATAAACAGACTAAAAGCGATGATCGAAAATACCGAGGCATTAAATAACAATAGCGATGATATGTCTTATTTAAACGAAAAACTTTATGATATAAAAATCGCCTGTGCGAAATTTAATAAAACCCAGGCAAGCGAAGCTTTAAACGCTTTAAAACAGAAAAAATGGCCGGATCATATTTCTAAAATAATCGATGAAATTTCAACTCATATATCGCACAGCGCTTTTAAAAAGGCAATTGCCGCAGCGGAATCAATTTAGAATTACTGGGAACTGTCAAACACTGTGTCGCCAAGCCGGTATTTCTTCTTGTCAATGCTTTCTCTTTGTTTTTCTATAGACTTTTTTTCGTTTTCAAGTTCTTTAAATGAATAAATTTCAGTTCCGTTATCTGCAATTTCAATCCCTGGGCTTGAGATCACAGCGATTTCTTTTATCGCCTTGTCTACAGCTTTCATCTGATCGTCCGGCTTAAAAGCTTCAGTCTGTGTTAATAGGGTATCCTTTTCTATTTTATCAGGTGTTTTCCAGATTTTACTGAACACAAAACGTTTAAAATTGGAAAGTTTTATTTTATTATTTTCCTTTTTCATTAATAAAAAGCGTAGCGCGGGAATCAGCCAGAAAAAAAATGAAAAAATAACAGGTATAAACCCAAGAACTATCCTTATAAAGTTTTGCGGCTCTTGCACAATAAAGCTTAAAAAATAATGAGTATTCGCGTATATAAATGACGCCGCCTGATACTGAGCCTCTGTAATTAAATGTCCAAATACGGCAGCGTTATATAAAAAATAAGATCCAAAAAGAAGATTAAAAGCGTTAACCGCAATTAACCAGCCGTTCTGGATTTTTTTATTAACAGAAAATGTTTTAAGTAATTTTACAGGAGGATTTAATTTTTCGTTTCTATAATAGGTTGAACGCATTAATATTTTTTCAAAATGATAAAAAATAGCCGCGTCTTCTGTGACTTCAGGGCTTCCTTCAAATTCTTTGCAAAAAGAAAGAATGCTTTTCTCCGCCTCAAGGCTGCTTTCCCCTGTTAGAGCCATATATTCAACAAGAGAAATAATCCCATTATTGGACTGAAGAAATTCAATAACTGCTTTATTTTTGATATCTGCCCAGTCTTTATTGGGATCTTCTTCTCCGAAAACAAAAGAAAAAATCGCTTTATGCATCGGCCTTTTAATCTTTAAAGGTTTTCTTTGCGTATAAGAATTACCGTATCTATTGCCGGTATTCATGATTTCCGAATAAAACCAAAAACGAATCAGAATATTAAATAATCCAAAATTGACTGAGCCGCCTCTTCCTCCCTTGTCATTTGACTTTGCGGCTACCTGAATTAAAACCGAGGCAATTGCAATCACGATAAACAGAACAAAATACCCGACAAGCATTACCATTATCCAAATTTTAAAAAGCAGTGTAAGCGTTTTTTTTAAAACGCCGGCGGTTTTATCTATTATTCTTTTAAAAACTGCTTTAAAATTTTTATATTTGTTTATAAAACCGTCAGGAAAATAATATAAAATTTCACCTGATGATGTTACCTTTAAATGACCTGAGTACTCATCTGCGGCTTTTGGCAGCAGTTCATTAACTTTTGTAAGAGGAAGCGCAGTAGCGGCGCAAATATCGGCTGTTGTAGCTCCTGATTTACGCTGTTTAAGGGACGATAGAATTTTTTTGTAAGCTTCTTCAGTTTTCACCTTGTCATGATCTTATTAAATACATTATAATTTTTCAAGGATGTAAAAAGGAGCGAAAATGCAGCTGTTATCGAATCTAAAAGGACGATCATTGATTGAACCGGAGGATTTTTCTATTGACGAGATGGAAGCTCTTTTTTCACTTTCAGAATTAATCGAAAAAGACGATACGTATCTTAGGCAAAGCTGCCGCGGAAAACTTTTGGCTACCCTTTTTTTTGAGCCAAGTACAAGAACCCGTTTAAGTTTTGAAGCCGCGATGCTTCGTCTTGGAGGGAGTTTCCTTGGATTTGCCGACCCCGGCTCAAGCTCCGCTTCCAAAGGCGAAAGCCTTGCCGACACAATCCGCATGGCGGCAAGTTATGCCGATTTAATTGTTATGCGAAATCCAAAAGAAGGAGCCGCTCTTCTTGCCTCCCGCTATTCATGCGTTCCTGTAATTAACGCAGGAGACGGCGGGCATCATCATCCGACTCAGACACTTACAGACCTTTTAACAATAAAACGGCTTCTTGGAAAGATAGACAACCTGACCATCGGTTTTTGCGGCGATTTAAAATTCGGGCGCACTGTTCACTCTCTTGCTAAAGCTCTTTCCCGTTATGAAAACGTAAAACAAATCTTTATCTCGCCGAATGAACTCGTCCTTCCGGGTTACTTAAAAAGTATTCTGCAAAAGAACAATGTAGTTTTTGAAGAAAGGGATAACCTTGATAAATCAATGAATGATCTTGACGTGCTTTACATGACGCGTGTGCAGCGCGAAAGATTTTTTAACGAGGACGATTATATCCGCCTTAAGGACGCCTATGTTCTTGACACGGAAAAAATGTCCGCAGGCAGGGAAAACCTGATTGTGCTTCATCCTCTGCCGCGTGTAAATGAAATATCAATAGAAGTTGATGCAGACCCCAGGGCTTCTTACTTTAAACAGGCAAAGTACGGGATGTATGTAAGAATGGCGCTGCTAGCGTCGGCTTTAGGCGCGGTATAAAAGGGGAAAATATGCTGAACATTGATGAGATAAAAAGCGGAATAGTCATAGATCATATAAAAGCCGGTCTTGGGCTTAAAATTTTTAATTGGCTGCATCTTGATAAAGCGCCGTATATGGTCGCATACGTTGCAAACGCAAGTTCAAGTAAAAGCGCTAAAAAAGACATTATAAAAATTGATAATAATATTTCCATTAATCTTGACGTGCTTGGCTTAATCGATCCGAATATCACTGTAAACATAATCGAAAATGAGCGCGTAACAAAAAAAATTAAGCTTTCTCTTCCTGAAAGAGCGGAAAATATACTGTTATGCAAAAACCCACGCTGTATCTGCTCGACAGAAAAATATATTACCCACATTTTTCATCTTGAAAACCGCGACCTTCGCACATACAGATGCGAATACTGCGATGAAATAATTTCCGCGGGAGATTTTTCCTGACGCGTAAAAAGTATGGCGTAACGGAGTATGATTTAAAATGAAATATAATATTGATAAATTATTTGAAAGCGTTAAGGAAAAAGGCCATGTCTGCGTAGGGCTTGATACCTGCATTGATTATGTTCCGCAGACTCAGAGGCGTTTTAAAGGAAACGAAGCAGACGCTGTTTTATCATTTAACAAGGCGGTAATAGACGCGGTCTTTGATTCTGCAGCCTGTTTTAAAGTGCAGATCGCTTATTATGAGCAGATGGGAACAGCAGGCCTTAACGCCTACAGTGAAACATTAAAATATATAAAAAGCAAGGGATGCCTTTCTATCGCCGATATAAAAAGAGGCGATATCGCGGACACTGCGCTGCGTTACGCGAAAGCTCATTTTTCCGGCGATTTTGAAGCTGATTTTGTTACGCTAAATCCGTATATGGGAATGGACTCAGTTCAGCCGTGGGTAAATGAAGCGGTCTCTTCTGGAAAGGGCGCGTTTGTTTTGATGAAGACAAGTAATCCGGGAATGAATGATTTTGAGTGCCTGGAAATCAAAGACAGAAATAATGAATTTGTCTATGATGAAGTAGGAAAAAAGATGTCATCTCTAGCGCGGCAATATAAAGGAAATTACGATTATGGAATGTTTGGAATTGTTGTAGGTTGTCCGCCTTCACAAGAAAACGAAGCCGTAAAAATCCGAAATAATTACCCTGATCTTTTCTTTCTTATTCCCGGCTATGGCACTCAGGGCGGCGCAGCTAAAGACGCTGCGTTCCTTTTACGCGAAGGAAACGGCGGTGTTGTCAACGCTTCAAGATCAATTATAAACGCATGGCAGCTTTCAAATTACAGCGAAGATATTAAGAAAAACGCCGATAATTCTTTTGCGGCATCAGAAGCAAGGAAAGCTGTAATTAAAATGCGCGATGATATTTTACTTGCAATTAGCACATGAAAAGATACATAATATATAGTAGGAGTAATTATCTTGACCAGCATCTTGTGCGAACTTGTAAGCAAACATCTGATTAACGAAGAATTTTTTACGCTTCAGTTTACATGGGATCACAGCTTTCCCAAAGCCGGTCAGTTTTTTATGCTGAAACCTCCGCGCTCTTCTACTTTTCTGCCGCGTCCTATCGGTGTTTTTGAGTGTAATGAAAAGCAAAAACAGATAAAATTTCTGATATCTCAGCGCGGCAAGGGGACAGTTGAGTTATCGCAGATCGCATCAGGTGAAAAAATTCTGTTAACAGGTCCTATCGGAAATACATGGTCGGAATTTCTTCCTGAAAACGGAAATATCGCGCTTGTCAGCGGAAGCGCCGGCGTCGCTCCTTTGGCGGCGCTGGTCGCAGAAAGGCCTGAATTCAATTATCATTTTTACGCCGGCTTTAAGCAGGGTTTTCGTGAAAAAGAGGAAGAAGATGCAATCCTTGGATCGGCTGTTAAAGCAAAAAAAGTGATTATAACCGCGGAAGACGGAAGAAACGCGCTTATCGGAAAAATTGTCGATTTTCTTTTTGAACCAGGCCAGTATGACATGATTTTGGGCTGCGGACCGCCTGCGATGTTACAATCGCTAAAGAAAAAATGCGCGCAAAGCTGCGTTCCGTGTTATGTTTCCATGGAAAGCAGGCTCGCGTGCGGCGTTGGAGCATGCCACGGGTGCACAGTAAAAACCGTAAAAGGTTTTAAAAGATGCTGCAAGGAAGGAACGATTTTTTCCGCAGGGGATGTAATATTCGATGAGTGATATTTTTAAACCGGTTTCTGAATCTTCAAATTTTGATTCAGCTTTTCATAATGCTCCGAATCTGTCTGTGAATATCGCGGGTGTTAAATTAAGAAACCCGGTTATCGCAGCCTCTGGCACATTCGGTGACGGAAAAGAATATTCAGAAATTTTTGACGTATCGATTCTTGGCGGAATATGCACAAAAGGTTTAACTTTAATTCCGCGCACAGGAAACCCGGGGGTTAGAATCTGGGAAACTCCGTCCGGGGTTTTAAACTCAATCGGACTAGAAAACATCGGCATAGGCGCGTTTTTGGAAAAAGAACTTCCATTTCTGCGTCAACTTGGGCCTGCAATTATCGCTAATCTTTCCGGAGCTGAATCCGGCGAGTATGTCAAGGGAGCGGTTCTTTTAAACGAATCATCCGTAGACATGATAGAATTAAATATTTCATGCCCGAATGTTAAAGTCGGCGGAATGGCGTTCGGCCTTGATCCCGGCACTGCCGCCGCTTTAGTATCCGCAGTAAGGCGCGTCTGCCAGAAAAAACCCCTGATTGTAAAATTATCACCTAACGCGCCTTCTATTGCAGCAGTCGCGCTTGCGTGCGTAAAAGCGGGCGCTGACGCACTTTCGCTTGTAAACACAATCAAGGCGATGGCGATTGATACCGTCAATAAAAAACCTGTCTTTGATTTAATTACCGCCGGTCTTTCAGGTCCTGCCATAAGACCGATTGCGCTTAGAATGGTCTGGGAATTATACGAATCTTTAAGGGAATCAAAAATTCAAGTGCCGATTATCGGCATAGGCGGCGTTGCCTGTGCAAATGACGCGCTTGAATATCTTATGGCAGGGGCAGCCGCGGTTCAGGTAGGGAGCGCAACTTTTTCAAACCCGTACGCAATGACAGAAATTATTGACGGACTTGTGCAGTACATGACAAATAACAGAATAAAAACTGTCTCTCAAATTTCAATAAGGTGAGCCATTTCCAAAACTCGGTTAATTTTGGAAAAGCATAAGGTAAGATATGGAAAAAGTAATAAATCTTTTAAGGGAATCACAGGCGATGCTTGAAGGTCATTTCCTTTTAAGCTCGGGAAGACATTCTGATAAATATTTTCAATGCGCCAAGTTATTACAATACCCGAAAAAAGCGCAGGCGGCCTTTGAAAACGCTGTTACGCGAATTAAGGATGATGTAATCAGCGGTAAACTGAAAGTTGATTTAATCGCCGGGCCTGCAATGGGAGGCATTATCGCGGCGTGGGAAGTTACTCGTCAGTTATCTGATGTTTTACAAAAAGACCTTAAGGCGGTTTTTACAGAAAGGGACGAAAAAGGCATTATGTGCCTTCGCCGCGGATTTGAAGTTTTGCAGGGACAGAATGTCCTTATTGCGGAAGATGTTGTTACCACAGGCAAATCCTCGATGGAGTGCGCCGCGGTTCTGGAATCGTTAGGCGCAAATATAACCGCTTTAACATGCGTAGTTGACAGGCGTGAAGAAGGAATAGAAATTAAATGGCCTTTTTACCCAGCTGTAAAAATAAACGCCGGCAACTGGGACGCCAAAGACTGCGAATTGTGTAAGCAGGGAATACCAGCTGTTAAGCCCGGATCGAGGAAGTTTTAAGAAAAGGCTCACATATTAGTCAGAAGCTATGCAACTTCATGTACCTTTGATTTCAATGCATCTCCTCTGTGTTCTGTTGACATTTTCCCAAGTTCTTAATATACTATTATCAGATTATCGTAGAATCTAATTATTCGAGGAGATTGATATGCTGGTAGAAATCAGAGCGCGATCACAAATAACGCTGCCAAATGAAATAATTAAAAACCTCGGTATAGGCTAAGGGGACAAATTTGAGGTTGAAGAGCGTGATGGAGGGGTATTCTTGTGCCCTGTTGTTGTGTATCCAAAAATCAAACTTGAACAACTCGCTAAAATTATCAAGGAACATAAAAAAAATCCATCAGCTGTATTTAAAAACGTGGAAGATGTGTTTAAGGACATTGGGATAGACTTAGAGAGCGATAATGTATAATCTTGAATACTCAAAAACTTTTACAAAAAGCCTGAAAAAGCTATCTGCTTAAATGGCCTACTTGACAATAATTCCAAAATTTATAATTATCTTTATATACAAATGGTTGGAAAAATACATTTAATAGTTTATAGCATAATAC
>Ga0209755_10002300_pt1 | contig 26611 bp, 25 predicted proteins | sample TergutCo191P1_FD_187301 | JGI IMG/M metagenome (GOLD analysis project Ga0209755, IMG submission 187301) | Cornitermes sp. P1 segment gut microbial communities from Petit-Saut dam, French Guiana - Co191P1 (SPAdes) (version 2) | ecosystem: Host-associated > Arthropoda: Insects > Digestive system...
ATTTCATATGCGGAGTAACCCACAATTTTACCTTGAATCCGCCATACCGCCATATGGTGCGCATGATGCACATCAAAATAACCATGATGCTGTGCGTACTCAAAGTATTGCGGCAACATATATGAGTTTAAATGTTCCAAGGCATAAATATCTTCTAAGAATTTATACACAGCCATATAATCTGTATATGGATTATAGCGTTTTACAATCACTTCGTTATCATGAGCAGAAAGCGTACCCACAATCGCAGCACCGGCGACCAGTTTATTTTTACGCGGTGTATGTGCGGCATCCGGATGCACATGTGCATACACTGCGGCAAAGACATCCCCCTCCAAAGGTTCATCGGAAAGAGCCTCTAAATTATGCGGCAGTTTTTTTTCATCCGGTGCTTGCAAGGCATGATCGTCAACCGCATGCGCTTTTAATGCATCCGCATCCAACGCGCGCTCGTCATGATGTTGTGTAACAAACTCGGACAGCTTAAATTCATGATTGTGCGTGGTCAACACAAATGCGCGGCCTTGTAAACGCTGACCGGCATGCAGATCGGTAAAACCATAACCATTTGGATAAAATACATGGTCACGGGTATATGTACACACAATGGGTGCATCCGATGATGTTTGCGTATAAACCGGTTCATGATACACAAAACCCAATGTTTTAAACTCCAATAAATGCGACAGCGGTACCGCCGCCGATTTATGTTCAATCTTTTCTTCGCCCAAAACCGAACCGGACACCACCAACAATCTTCCCTGTCCGTTTTTTATGTCCATTGCCTGCGCTTCACTAATGGGTGCGTAGGCATTTTCATATTTTGCAAGTCCTTTTGGGTTGGTAATTTTTTGCCAATACGACGGCGCAGACTTTACGTCCAGATTTTTACACTTTTCAATAAACGATAATCCTAAATTTACGTATTTATTATCGTTAATCCACCCATTAAAATAATTTGTCATGGTTTTTTCCTCCCAAGCAATATGTATATGAATATTAAAACACACTTTACACCGCAATGCTACAAAATCATGCCGCAATCCACACAACATTTATGTTTTGATAATGCACCCAAGATGCGGCACGGCATCATTTGAAAGCCGCCGTTGGTTGATGAATGACATCATTTGTTATATAATACAACGATATTTTTACAAAAGAAAGGAATGTGACAATGCGAGAAATTTTAGATGTGCAGAATTTAACCAAAACATTTAAACTCAGCAAAAAGCAACAACAATTGAAAAAAACAAACGCCACCGTGCTCACAGCCGTTGACAATGTGAGCTTCAAATCGTATGAGGGCGAAGTTTTTGGTCTCCTTGGCCCGAATGGTGCCGGCAAAACCACCACCATGCGTATGATTGCGACCCTCATCAACCCCGTTTCGGGTGATGCGACGGTGGACGGCTTTTCCATCACCAAACAACCGCAAGAAGTTCGCAAGCGCATTGGTTTTTTAACCAATGAACTCAAACTGGACGACTTTTTTACCCCAAACTATATGTTTGACTTCTTTGCCAATTTGCATGGGCTGGACAAATCCACGGCGGATGCACGCAAAAAAATCTTATTTGAAACCTTCGGCGTGGACGAATTTGCTGAAGTAAAAATCGCAAACCTTTCACAGGGGATGAAACAAAAAACCGCATTGGCTGTTTCTATTGTGCATGACCCAAACATCATTATTTTTGATGAGCCGACCAACGGTCTGGATGTTATTACGGCAAAAGTGGTCACCGATTTCTTGATCAGCCTTAAAAAACAAGGCAAATCCATCATCCTATCCACCCACATTTTCCATCTGCTTGAAAACCTTTGTGATCGTGTGGGTATTATTATTAACGGCAAATTGGTGGCCTGTGATGAAACACAAAACCTCATCGGCGAAACCACATTGGAAGATTACTTCTTTAAAATCTACAAAGAAACAACACAGGAGGTCATCTAATGAAAAATAATGTGATAACGATTATGAAAAAAGAAATAACACGCATCTGGACGGATCGCAAATTATTTGTTTCCGCAGTCATCCTTCCCGGTGTATTGTTGTTCGTGATGTACACGATCATGGGTAATTTTATGAGTGACTTATTCACGGTTGATGAAGAACACATTTATCAAGTACATGTGGTTAACGAACCCGATTCATTGCGTGAACTCTTTGTCGACCCGGCACTGAGATTAAACATGATTAACACCTCTGAATCTGACATTGACCGGATTCGCCAACAAGTACAAAACCGAGAAGCTGATCTTTTGGTGGTATTCCCCGCAAACTTTGACACAGATGTCGCCACCTTTGATGCACAAACCGCCGCCACCGCGGCACCCAATATACAAATATGGTCAAATTCCGCCAGAAGTGAATCGGCAGCGGCAAGATCCATTGTTTCCAGTTTGTTAAATGCGTATCACCATTCTTTAACCCACCGTTTTACCATCAATGCACCGAGTGCTGACGCACCGGACGGAAACTTTGAGTTGGCGACGGATGCGGACATGATGGGCATGGTTATGGGTTTCTTAATCCCCATGATGTTCATTATGTTTATCTTCACCGGCGCACAATCACTCGCACCGGAGTCCATTGCGGGTGAAAAAGAACGCGGAACCTTGGGTGGCATGTTGGTGACACCCACCCGCCGCAGAGATATTGCACTGGGTAAAGTTCTTGGCATTGGTTTATTTGCATTGATGAGCGCTGTTGTCGCAATTATTGGTTTAATGCTGGGTATGCCGTCACTCGTTGGACTGGAAATATCAAATATTTTTGAAATCTTTTCAGTGTCCGACATTGCACTCATGCTTGGCATCGCAGCCGCGACATCGCTGGTGTTTGTATCGCTTTTGTCGTTGTTATCCGGTTATGCCAAATCGGTTAAAGAAGCCACAGCGTATGCAACCCCGTTTATGCTCATTTCTGTGGTTGCAGGACTTGCCGGTGCTGTGCTCGGCGGTGCCCCTTCAGACATTGGCTTCTATTTCATCCCGGTGGTCAATTCCGGCCTTGCCATCACTGCGATTGTGGACAATAATGTTATCGTATTAAACCTTATTGTAACCATTCTTATAAACATCGTGGTTGCATTATTATTGACATGGTGCTTGGCAAAACTGTTCGCTTCTGAAAAAATTGTGTTTGACAAATAGACTGTGCATAAAGCTGGCATTAACTTATAATCATGTCAGCTTTTTTATTACACCTTAAAGGAGAAATATCCCAATGGCACATGCAATCTATTCCGTATCGTTTAAATTAAAAAAAGGTGCTGACATCAATGCATTTTTAGCCACCGCAAAAACTTTAAATGATGAATACATTTCAAAACAAAAAGGCTACATTTCATGGCAGCAATGCGTCGACAATGGCACATGGCTGGATTTATGTACCTTTGAAACAAAAGACGATGTACTCGCCTTTCTTGAGCAATCAAAAGAACCCAATGCCCACGCATTGGCGTTTTATGCCTTCATTAATAGACCCAGTTGCCGCAGCAATATATTTGAAACAGTGATCGTGCACAAAAAATAATTAAATTTATTTTTACACGCGTTCTAAAGCTCATGGGTTCATTATCTTTCACTTATTTCACTATCATTTCACTTTTTCACAGTGAAATAGTGAAATAATGAAATCTATCCATTAAAAATGCACATACATACAAAAAAGAAAAGCTTTTGTCACCCATGCATTGGCATTTTATGCTTTCATTAATGAACCCAGTTGCCGAAGCAATATATTTGAAACGGTGGCCATGCACAAAACTTAAACGGTGTGATGTATAAAACCAACAATGTAAAAAGAACCGCAGGATTTTTACAATCAACTGCGGTTCTTTTATTTATTGGGCTTTAATGTATCGTGTATATTAGTTTGCGTTGGGTGCCTTCATTGGTGCAGTGGTCATGGCAGAACCTTCAAATTCATCAGCCATAATGGTGCCGGATTCAATCGCTTTTTGTTTCAGTTCAACATAGTAACCGGCTTGTGTTGTGTACATATAAGGATTAACAAATACAAGACCCAAGATACCAAATGTTAAAGCAGATAACAAATACCATCCAATGAAGCTGAGACCCATCACAAAGATTTGACCTTTATAACCATTGGTCATGCGCATAGACAATTTCATTGCCTCTGTTGCCGGGACATTTGGGCAGTCTTCTAAAATGAATGGAATCATGGAATACGAAAGTCCTTTAATGATACCGGGAATGAAGAACAACATTGTCCATAACCAAGTAAACAGCATCATCCATGCCATGCCGCCCACTTTGCGTAGATAGTTTCCTTGAAAAACATTAAAAATTTGTGCAGCACTGGTGCGTTCACCAAGATAAATACGTCGGAATACACCGCTGACACCGGTCATAAGTGGAAAATCAATGAAGTAAAGCGTTCCTAGTACTAAGATGGGACCAAGGATTGGTAAAGCGTTTAAAAGACCACCCGCAAAAATAACAACAAACAGGAGCACTAACGCGCCAATAGCGGTTCCCCATTGTTGTTTCATTGCGGCTTTTGCGTTTGCTTTGATTTCTTGTCTGTTAAGCATGATGTAAATTTCCCCTTTATTTTTTATTCGGCATATTATACCACGCACCGTGTTTTGTGACAATATTAGTGAACTTTATTTAATGAATTTTAAGCTTGGAATTAAAAGAATTATATTTACATCAATATGCAATTGGAATATAATGTCAGAATATTGGTTTCGGAGGAATTTACATATGTTTGTCAAAGTCAATTCGGGCGCCGTAATTGGTGTCGATGGTTATATGGTTGCCGTGGAAGCAGACATTTCAAGCGGTTTGCCGGTGTTTGATATTGTTGGCTTGCCTGATTCCGCCGTCAAGGAGTCTAAAGAGCGCGTGCGCACAGCCATCAAAAATACAGGTTTTGAATTTCCGGTAAAGCGCATCACAGTAAACCTTGCACCGGCAGATGTCCGAAAATCAGGACCGAGTTTTGATCTTCCGATGGCCGTATGTGTTCTTGTTTATGAAAACCGAATTCCCGTTGAGGCTGTTGCGAATGCATTTTTTGTCGGTGAATTATCACTGGAGGGTAGTGTGCGTTCTGTTGGCGGAGTGTTGCCGATGGTCATCAGCGCAAAAGCGGCTGGCATCACAGAAATATTTGTACCTTTTGAAAATGCACAAGAAGCAGCACTGGTTCATGGTGTCACCGTATATCCGGTTGAGACCATTGCACATTTGGTTTCGCATTTTTCAGAACAACCCATCCCCCCTTTAACCGTTGACCTTCTTAATATTTTTGGCAAAACAAAAACCGAATCCGATGTGGATTTCGCAGATGTCTCCGGCCAACAACTGGTAAAACGTGCCCTTACCATTGCTGCTGCCGGTTACCACAATGCACTGATGATCGGCCCACCCGGTGCCGGAAAAACCATGCTCGCCCGCAGAATGCCAACGATTTTACCGGACCTTAGCTTGGATGAGAGCATGGAAATTACAAAAATTTATTCCATCGCAGGACAACTGAATCAAAAAAACATTCTGATGACACAACGTCCCTTTAGAACACCCCACCACACGGCATCCTTTATGTCACTCACCGGCGGCGGGCGTATTCCAACACCCGGTGAGATTACATTGGCGCATAATGGGGTGTTGTTTTTGGATGAGCTTCCGGAATTTCAAAAAAAGGCGCTGGAAACCCTACGCCAACCCATGGAAGACGGTCATGTCACCGTAACACGCGTGGGCGGTGTATGTACCTACCCTTCCGTGTTTTTATTGCTTGCCGCCATGAATCCTTGCCCTTGTGGGTATATGGGCAGCAGCAGATGCAAGTGCAGCGATCATGACACGGCAAGATACCTTGAAAAAATATCGGGGCCGTTACTGGACCGCATTGACATTCACATTGAGGCAATTCCGGTAGACTACCATGAATTATCATCACCTGAACGTTTTCAAGAAGATTCACAAACCATCAAGGCACGTGTTGAAGCGGCACGCGTACGCCAACAACACCGTTTTCAAAACGATGCCACGCGGTTTAACGCAAAGATGAGTGCAAAACAAATTAAAAAATATTGTCAATTAACCAGTGATGCGGATGCACTGATTAAACAAGTCTTTGAAAATTTAAACCTTTCGGCCAGAGCCTACCATAAAATTTTAAAAATATCACGCACCATTGCCGATTTAGACGACCAAGACATCATCAATATAGAACATGTTTCTGAAGCCATTTCATACAGAAGCCTAGACCGAAAATACTGGTGAAAAACTTATATCATTAAATTTTACATCAATCCACGGATGCATTAATCAAAATAATACAAAAAAATGACACGATGACCTGTTTGCGTTGGCGTGTCATTTTTTACATATAAACAACGGTACCGCCTAGATATGCTGCCTCTGCCGGGTCATGGGTGATACAAATAACAATTTTGTTTGGCAGGATGGTTTGTTTCACCATATCCATGATTTGATGCTTTATTTTCAAATCCAATCCTTTAAATGGCTCATCGAGCAACAACACATCGTACTCTGCAATCAGTGCGCGGCATAATGCAGCGCGGCGTTTCATGCCGCCGGAAAGATCCGCCGCCTTTTTATAAACAGCATCTTCAAGTCCGGCACGCACCAACAAATCAATGGCCTGTTTTTCATGATTTTTGGGATGTTTCATAACAAACAGCACATTTGACAATGCCGTTTCCCAGTCCAGCAGCACATCATCTTGAAAATGATAACTCACCTTTTGCCCCTTGAGTCCGGTGATCGCACCATCATCAGGCATGATTAAACCGGCAATCAAGTTGGCAATGGTGGTCTTGCCCCGTCCGGATGCTCCCATCAACACATTGATGCCATCATGAAAGGTCAAATTTATACGGTCCAACACCAATTCATATGGATGTTCATAAGATTTTGATACATTAATAAACTCAATCATGAATACCTCCCGTCCGGTACAAGTCATCCACCGGCATGATCTTAATCATCATGATGCTTGCGACATCGTCACCAGTTGTTTAAATACTTTTTCCATAACATAACTCAACAACACAATGGCAATGGTCCACGCAAACACATCGGCTGTTTCTAAAAATATCCGCGCCATGTGTAAATTCCCGCCGATTGTATTGCGCACAACCCCAATAAGCTCCGCAGCAATGCCGGATTTCCACGCAAAGCCGATGCCGGCACTTGCGGCAGAAAAAATAAAAGGGCTGACTGTTTTACGGTAAATGAACCATATTTTTTTCCAAACACCCACGCGAAATACATTCGCCATTTGCAACAGTTGCACATTGGTGGCAGTAATGCCCTCAAGCGTGTTGTGGTACACAATCGGCAATACCGTTACAAACGAAATAATCACAGACAAATTACGTGCTGAAACAGCCATAAGCGCAAGAATCACAAAGGATGCAATGGGAATGGCATTCATGACATTCACCGCAGGTTGGAACAACCGACGAATAAAAATAAACCGTGATGAAAGTGCGGCAAGTATAATCCCGGTACACATCGCCAATAAAAATCCAATTAAAACACGCCCTAAAGTAGTGCCAATTGCCAACCAAAAAGTATATGTACGTGCCAGTTCAAACAAACGTAAAAATGCCGCACGCGGCGACACAATAATAATGCGGCTCGGTATTAAAAAATTAAACAGTTCCCATACCGCAAACCAAAATGCGGCAATTGCGATATGGGAAATGATTGGTTTTTTATTAAGGAATGAAGAAAAAGTCTTCACTGGGCATTTGTCCCCCTATGGACGCAGGCAATGCAGTATATAAAACATGATAAAACCCCATGAGATTTTGTTGCATTTCGCTGCCTGTTATGAATGTCAGGTGCGTTCTCGGCAATGCATTATATGCAATCTGTACATTACCAATAATACCATAATCAACAGCAAGTTGTGCGGCTTCCGTTAAGTTGTTCATCATAAAATATATAGAATTTTGATATTCATACATAAATGTCATGATGGCATCACGATGTGTTTCGGCAAATTCACGTTGTGCGATTGCCACGGACATAATCAGGTTGTAGTCCGGCTGGACGCGGTTCCATTCTTCGGTGAGGTCAAGTGCGATGCGCAGCCCATCGACACGTGCAAGCACCGTAGAAACAAATGGTTCCGGAAGCAGAGCAATTTCAGCTTGTCCCGCTTCGAGCAAGGCTGCCAGCTCTGTGTGCTCTGAACGAAACTCAATGTGAACATCCACACCCGGCACCAATCCATTTTGTTCCAACACATAGTTGAGTGCAAATTCGGGCGTCGCACCTTGCGGAGAAACAAAAACAGTCCGTCCGCGCAAGTCCTCTACCGAATGAATTTCACCGGTGGTATCAACGATATGCAAAACACCCAATGTGACAACCGCCAAAGCAACCACATCGCCATCGGTTCTATTGTACAACACGGATGCAAGGTTTCCCGGCACGACTGCAATGTCAACATCACCACGTACCACCAGCGGCGGCACCTCATCCGGTGAACCCAAGAGTGTAAATTCATAGTCCAGTTGTGATGTTTGTTGCGTGTGTGCATCCATCAGCGGCAACAATCCCAGTGCCGTTGGACCTCGCAGTGCTGCAATGCGAATTGTCGGCATTTCAAGCGGCGCTTCAATTTCTGTTTGAGCATCACGTGCACATGCCGATATAAAAACCATCAATGCAATAAAAAATAATGAACCATATATTTTTTTCATACTTCCTCCATACTGCTAAATTTAATGTGATGCGTTATCCGTCACATTAGGTCACCACGATATAATACATGTTTTACACCGCGATTAAAAGCCCTTTTTTTGCACGCTTTTCGTATTTTTCACCAATTTTTGAGAATTTTTACTATTTGTGTCATTTTTTTTCGTGCCGGTTTTACGGCTGTTTGTGGTTTGCGTTCGCGGTGTTTTAGGGATGCTGTGTTCAGCGGTTGCTTTTCGCGGCCGAAGCAGTGCTTGCGGATGATGCCCGATCAAATCCTTCCTTCCGGCTTTTAAAAGCGCTGTTTTAACGATGTCATAATTTGCAGGCAATCGGTACTGTATGAGCGCACGTTGTGTGGTTTTATCCCTTTGGGATTTTGCAACAAACACTTTTTGCATCGTACGCGGATCATAACCGGTGTAATACATACAGGTGGACAATGTTGCCGGTGTTGGATAAAAATCCTGAACTTGTTCCGGTCTTTGCCCTGTGGATTGCAAATATTCTGCCAACTCAATGGCATGCATCAAATTACTGGATGGATGCGATGACATTAAATACGGCACCAAATATTGATCTTTCTCAAGTTTTTGATTGACTTGCGCATATCGGCTTGAAAACTTTTGATATACATTGAGATGCGGCTTACCCATCATGTCCAAAACATGATCCGCAATATGCTCCGGCGCAACTTTCAAACGTCCGGACACATGATGTGCGCACAATTCTTGTAAAAAATGATCGCCTTTGGGATCATGCATTAAATAATCGTAACGAATCCCTGAACGGACAAAAACTTTTTTGATCTTTGGGATGTTGCGCAGTGCTTGCAGCAATGTTAAATAGTCTTGATGATCATATCGCAAACGAGGACACGGTTCCGGCACAAGACATTGGCGGCGGCAAGGTTTATCCGATGCACGTTCCCATCGGTCACACGATGAACGGCGGAAGTTTGCAGTCGGCCCTCCCACATCATGGATGTAACCTTTAAATGCCGGATCATGTGTCATCCGTTGTGCTTCTGCAAGAATAGATTTATGCGAACGCGCTGAAATCGCCCGCCCCTGATGAAAATTCAATGAACAAAAATGACAGCCGCCAAAACAACCGCGCGTAGATGCAATAGAAAATTTTACTTCTTCAATGGCAGGCACACCGCCTTGCGGCTGATACACCGGATGATAATCACGCATGAACGGCAGTGCATACACCCGATCTATCTCTGATGTTGTCAGCGCACGTGCCGGTTTGTTCTGCACCACATAAACATTGGGGTATGGTTCGATGAGGTTCTTTGCGGTAAGATAATCGGCATGGTAATATTGCAACATAAACGACTGGCAGTATGCTTTTTTTGATGCGGATGTCGCTTCAGCAACCGATTTAAATTCAGGCAACATAACCGGATCTTCTATAAATGAAATATCTCTTGTTTTAAACACCGTACCCTCTATAAAGGTAATGTCACATACTGAAATACCGCTCGCCAGTGCTTCCGCAATTGCAACCATTTGGTTTTCACCCATACCGTAAACCAGCAAATCTGCCGATGAATCCAACAAAATAGACCGACGCACAACATTGTCCCAATAATCATAATGTGCCAGTCTGCGCAAAGATGCTTCAAGACCGCCCAATATGATCGGCACATCTTTATAGGCTTGCCGGATCATGTTTGAATACACGATGCTGGCACGGTTTGGACGCAGTCCCGCCATACCACCGGGCGCATATGCATCTTCCTTGCGCTTGTGCAGTGAAACCGTATAATGGTTTACCATTGAATCAATGTTGCCGCCGGTGACTAAAAAACCCAAGCGCGGACGCCCAAAGCGCATAAAATCATCCACAGACCGCCAGTTTGGCTGGGCAAGGATTGCAACAGAAAAGCCATGACTCACCAGTAAACGTGAAATAATTGCCGCACCAAAAGACGGATGATCCACATAGGCATCGCCTGTAACCAAAATAAAATCCGCTTCTTTGTTGTCCAGTTCATCTTTTGTAATCGGTAAAAACGGCATCGCATAACTCCTCGTCAATCAGTTTAATCATTACATTTCTAACAATATCGTAAAGGGTCCGTCATTGGTTAATGTCACCTGCATGGATGCACCAAAAACACCGGATTGCACATTTGCAAAATGAAGTTTTGCAGTTTTAATAAAATATTCATACAGTTCATTGGCAAGCTGAGGGGATCCCGCGTCGATAAAACTGGGACGGTTTCCTTTTCTCGCATCCGCCAAAAGCGTAAACTGAGACACCACCAAAAGTGCACCGCCGACATCGTCAATGGATAAATTTGTCTTTCCGTCATCATCAGGAAATATTCTTAAATTTTTAATTTTTTGTACCGCTTTGTCAATTTTTTCATGGGTGTCACTTTGCGCAATACCGAGCAGCACCACATAGCCGGTTTGAATCTTACCAACAATTTCATTTTTAACCAAAACATGTGCACTATTTACACGTTGAAGCACAATTTTCATTTTTTCACCTTTTCCAGTACCTTGCGATTTTATACATACAATGGTAAGATATACGCATACATATTTTTTTACTACACTTTGGTAAAAAACCATGCATTCAAGGAGTATATATGATACTTTACTATACAAAGAGCGAAAAAACAAAAATATTCGCAGAATCGATCCATGAAATTTATCCAATGCCTTTATATAAACTCGAATCAGACATCAATAAACGCGGCACCCTTTCATTCTTTTTCACCGCACTGATCAGGACCATCACGAACAAACCGGAACCGGTAAGCAACATGCCTGATGTTGCCATGCCTGAAGAAATTTTTGTGTGTTCGCCAATTTGGGGCGGCAACCTTGCCGCACCTGTAAAATATTTTTTAAGCAATGCGAAACTTAACAACACACGAGTAAACCTTATCCTCACTGCCAGCACACCGGTGCCCGGCTATGAAAAAAACGCACATAAGTACTTGCAAAAAATTGATTGTATCGTCGGGGACATGTATCTTTTTGCGACCGACTCAAAAATAATGCCTGACAAGTCCATCATCACTGAACAGATGCGGGAACTCTTGAAGCAGCCGTTACAATGAATAACCCATTAAAAATCGCGATACACACACTCGGATGCAAGGTTAACCGTTGTGACAGTGAAGACCTTGCTGCTGAACTTATAAAAATTGGTTATGAAATTGTTGATTTTAAGAGCATTGCCGATGTGTACATCATCAATACATGTACGGTTACCATGACATCGGATAAAAAATCACGAAATATGATAACACGTGCTAAAAGACGAAACAAACAGGCATTTGTTGCAGTTTGTGGCTGCATGACCGGTTCAACGAAAATATCCGGAAGCGAAATCGCAGGCGCAGATTATCTCTTTGATGCGCGAAAGCCGGTAGAGTTTTTATACAAGTTAGTGGAAATAAGCACGGCACCCTACGTTGCGGAAATTGGCAATACCGCGCCAACAAATCCACTGTCACGCACACGGGTCAACTTAAAAATACAAGATGGATGCGACCGTTTTTGTGCCTATTGTATTGTCCCCTATGTACGCGGCACACCAACCTCTTATCCGCTTAATAATGTGCTTCATGAAGCGCATACACATATTTTAAATGGTGTAAAAGAAATTGTGTTAACAGGCATACAGGTGGCATCCTACGGTACCGATTTATCACCGGATGTTAATTTGCCGGTATTGATTCAAGAACTTTCAAACATCTCTGGCGCTATAAGAATTCGGCTCAGCAGTATTGATCCATGGGCAATTGATGATGCATTTTTAAACGCCATAACCCAATCAAAGAATTTTTGTGATCACTTTCATTTATCATTACAAAGCGGCAGTGATAAAATACTGCATGCTATGAACCGGCGTTATACCACAAATGAATACACAAATGCCATTCATGCGCTGCGCAAAGTTCGTCCAAACGCCGCATTTACCACGGACATCATTGTTGGTTTTCCCGGTGAAACCGATGAAGATTTTATGCATACCTGTGACTTTATTCGGCAGATACAATTTATGGACATCCATGTTTTTGAATATTCACCCAGACCATCCACCAAAGCATATGATATGCCGGAACAAGTGGATGCAAAAGTAAAATCAGAACGCTCAAAAATACTCAGGAATTTAGCATCGGACATGAAATATGCATTTTTCTCCACGCAATTAAGCAAACCGGCACAAATACTTGTTGAAGATGAACGACAACAAGAAGATCATTATATACTCACCGGACATACCGGCAATTATTGTCCCATACAAATACTCAGCACGAGGAGCCATCATAATGAAATCATTGAAGTTATACCCCACAGCATTAACGATGATTATTTAAGAGGCAACTGTATATAAAAACGAAGCAGGAGGTTTTCACATGTATTCAAACCCAAACGAAACCCAAAAATTCAGTGGTTATGACCGCGTTGCAAAAAAAGAAGTCAAAGTGGTCATCGAGGATGTCTATATGGCATTAAAAGAAAAAGGGTATAATCCGATTACACAAATCGTCGGTTATGTGCTTTCGGGCGACCCCACATACATCACCAGTCACAACAACGCACGGGCGCAAATCGGGCAACTCGAAAGGGATGAGCTGTTGGCGGAACTGGTCACAGAATACCTTCGTGAAGTGATGTAGCGTTGCACAGTGTATATTTAGGGCTTGATCTCGGAAGCAAGTCCATTGGAGTTGCTGTCAGTGTTGACGGAAATGTTGCAACCGGTGTGACGACAATTTCCAGAGATCACGAACATGCCTACAAGCCGGCGTTAAAAGCACTTAAAGCAATTGTCCGTACCTACCATGTCACCCATATTGTGCTGGGTGATCCAAAACATATGGATGGCACCAATTCACAACGCAGCAATCTCACCCATGATTTTAAAGAAAAATTAGCAAAATATATAAAGTCACTGCACATTATATTGTGGGATGAGCGGCTGAGCACACGCGCGGTTGCACGAACACATACCGGCTCAAAAGATGACTATGACGATAAAGTTGACCAAATGGCCGCCATTTATATTTTGCAAGGATATCTAGATTATAAAAATAAAAAGGAGCTTACTATGTCTAAACGTGAACATGAACCCATCGCTTGGAATGACGATTTTGATGATGCGGAAGAAACGCAACAACTCATCATACTTGATGAAGACGACAACGAAATCCCATTAGAGGTGCTTACGGCAAAAGAAGTCGGTGACATCACTTATATTCTCGCCGTAGAAGAAGAAAGTTCTGAAGTATCAATGTACAAACTCACCCCCTCTGCTGAAAGTACCGATGAAATTGATTTTGAACTCATTGATGATGAACATGAAGAGTTTGACGCTGTTTTTGAAATGTTTAAAGATGACTTTGATGCCTTGGGTATTGATATTGACGAAGAATTATAATATATAGAAGGAGCATTATTTAAATGCCAAAAAAATCAAACAAGCTGAAAGTCTTTGCACTTGGCGGCCTTGGTGAGATCGGTAAGAACATGACTGTGCTTGAATACGGAAATGATTTAATCATCATTGATTGCGGTGTGGCATTTCCTGAAGATGAAATGTTGGGTGTTGACCTCGTCATCCCGGATTTCACCTATCTCGAACAAAACCAAGATAAAATCAGAGGATTGTTCCTCACCCATGCACATGAAGACCATATCGGCTCGGTGCCATATTTATTGCGTGATGTTAAAACCAAGATTTTCGGCACAAAACTCACATTGGGCATGGTCGGTAATAAATTAAAAGAACATGGATTGTCCAGTGTTGCTGAAATGCAGCCGGTGGCTCAAGGAAATACCGTAACCGCAGGTTGTTTTAAAGTCGAATTTATTCGCGTCAACCATTCTATTGCAGATTCCGTCGCTTTTGCCATTCATACCCCGATGGGTATTGTGGTGCATTCCGGCGATTTCAAAGTGGACTTTACACCCATCTCAGGTGAGATTATTGACCTTCAACGTTTCGGAGAACTCGGAAAAGAAGGCGTAAAATTATTTTTGTGCGAAAGCACCAATGTACTCAACAAAGGGTACACCATGAGTGAACGTGTGGTTGGCAATATGTTTGAACGTGTTTTTGATGACTCACCCACACAGCGCATCATTGCCGCGATGTTTTCATCCCATGTCGATAGAATTCAACAAGTGTTAGATTCTGCCGCACGCCACCGCAGAAAAGTCTTATTCCTTGGCCGTAGTATGGTGAACACCGTGAACACAGCAAAGGAACTGGGTTATTTAAATGTACCGAAGGGTATGCAAATTGAAGTTGGCGATTTGAAAAACTATACACCAAAGGAACTGGTCATCATTACCACCGGCTCTCAAGGTGAACCGATGGCCGCACTTTCTCGGATGGCAGCAGCAGACCACCGGCAAATTACCATCACATCAGAAGATAAAATCATTATTTCTGCATCACCCATTCCGGGGAACGAGAAAATGGTTTCAAAAGTCATCAATGATTTATTAAAACAAGGTGCAGAAGTTATTTATGAAGGGCTCATGGAAGTGCACGTGTCGGGTCATGCGAAAGATGAAGAATTAAAACTGATGCATGCCCTGTTAAACCCCGAATATTTTATGCCAATCCATGGCGAATACCGCCATCTTACACAACATAAAGAGCTTGCCATCAGCATGGGGATGCCTAAACAAAATATTTTTGTCGCAGGCATTGGTGATGTTTTAGAGATCGGATATAATGATGCCGGGATGAACGCAGAACCCGTTCCATCCGGATTTAATCTTGTAGATGGACTTGGTGTGGGTGATGTTGGCAATGTCGTACTTCGGGACCGAAAGCATCTTTCCGAAGACGGACTTATTATTGCGGCGGTCGGCATTAGCATGCAAGACGGTGCCTGTCACTTCATCTCCGGCCCGGACATCATTTCACGCGGCTTTGTCTATGTCCGAGAATCTGATGATTTACTCGATGGTGCCAAAGAGATTATTTCCGATACACTGCATGAACTTGAAACTAAAAGCACAAACGACAAACAATACATCAAAAATAAAATCAAAGATGATCTGCGTGAATACATTTGGCAAAAAACCAAACGAAACCCGATGATATTCCCGATTTTGGTGGATGTATAAAATTAAATAATATTGAAGACTTATGTAATGGGACGACAGAACTAAACTGTGGTCCCATTTTTATGATTTGTATTCGCGACGCCGCTTATTTCGAAAACCTTAAATAAATACCATATAGTCTGAAAGCAAAAATAAAATGAGCAACAACATCGCAATGGCAACAATGGCGATAAATACTTTGCCTACGGCTATTTGACGATGAATCTTTTTAACACGCGCTTTCTGTCGTGTCATTTGATTTGCTGATGTTTGGTGACTGACAAGATCAAATTCATCTTCTGAAAAATTTAAAGCATCCGGTTTAAAATCCATCTTAATCCACCTTTCTCGCGGGGAAAGTCATACAGACCTTCTCATTGCTTAACAATTTCTTAATAAATTATTAACATTCACGTAATTTAAGCTTGATATTTTGTAATGAATCTGTTATCATTGTAACACAGTTGTAAAAACGTAGTAAGGAGTTGTTAAAAAATATGTTTCAAAACCCTTTTAAAAAGAACAGCAACCCAATCGTTAAGCCTGTAAGTTCATTGATCGATACAAAATCACACAGACAAAAAAAATATATCTCATTAATGTTTGTTCCATCCTATTCAACAGGAAAAACGCGCTCACTGCGCATCCCGAGAATTATGTTCCATTGTGTACTCGCCGGCATCATCATGGTCAGTGCTGTCATTGTTGGTTTAAATATTCGTTCAAACAATTTATATGCCATAGCAAGTAACCTCAGTGAATCTTTGGAAGAAACACAGGTTGCATTTAAAACCTTCCAAGAAGAATCTGAACAAATTCAAAATACTTTAATTGATACAGCCGCCGAGCTTGAAGAACAATTATCGCTGGAAGAACGCCGCGCACGCAGAGATTTAGAATCACAAGCACGCGAACATCAAGGCAATCTTTCAGAAATTTGGGATCTCATTGATCAATTGGAAGATATGATTATAGAGTTTGAAGCACGCCGTCAAGAAGCCATTGTTGGATTAAGTGCCCGCAGCATTATTCCGCCTGTGGCGCGCATTTTAGATGAACTGAATACATCACAAGCCGAAATCAGAAGCGGTTCAGAATTCCAATTATTACGGTTTGCACCAACAGCAGCACCCGACAACAACAATGTCGCAGCCGCAGGTTTTTTATCCACCGCGGTTATGGACAGTCTTCATGATACCGTTATTACCGAAGATGAGCTTGTTGCACGCATGTTGGCATTAAAAGCAGAAATTGAAGTTCAAGAAGCGCTTTTGGATGATGTTGAAGAAAAACGCGCACAAATGGAAATCCATTTAAACAACCACCCGACCATCTGGCCGGTTAACGGCCGCATTTCTTCCGCATTTGGATGGAGACGAAACCCATTAACCGGACGCGGCAGTGAATTTCACGGCGGAATTGACATCCCGGCACCAACGGGAACGCCGATTCGCGCAGCCGGTGGCGGAACCGTTACATTCCAAGGTTGGAGAAGCGGTTATGGTAATACTGTAATGATCGACCATGGCAATGGCATTGTAACCCTGTATGCACACAATACCCGAAACAATGTGGTGGTTGGGCAACGTGTATCACGCGGTGACATTATTGCTTTCGTTGGCTCCACCGGCCGATCTACCGGACCCCATGTACATTATGAAGTCATTATTCATGGTCAAGTGGTTGATCCCGTAACGTTCTTACTCGAAAGATTTTCATAAGGAGCTTTTACATTCATGGCGAGATCAAAATCTCTTGACGAATTTACCAAACCCACCGGTACTGTTATCGGCATCGGTTTTACCATCAACGCCGCGTCACTCAATGCCAAATCCGGAGAGTCCATGCGCATTGACGGCAAAGTTTACGGAGATGTTGAAATGGACGGTGTCCTCAATTTATCAGAAACAGGACTTGTTGAAGGAAATGTTGTTGCCGGTTCTGTACGTGTTGCCGGAGTCGTTCATGGTGATGTACATTGCAAAAACATTTTGCATCTTGCGGCAACCGCAAAAGTTTCCGGAACAATTTCTACATCAACGCTTATTGTAGATGATGGCGCAATCATGGTTGGTCGTTGTACCACGAGAGCAGAACAACATAAACCCATTGCCATCCCTGATAAAAATTTAAAATAAAGATTTCATTTAATACTCCTTTAAATATAAAAGCCTTGCTGCATTGTTTGGATCACATTGTATGCGGAGGCTTTTTGCCTGTTTAAATATTGTTTCTCGCTTTCAGCTTTGCAAACTTATCGTTGATGCGTGCAGACCGCTCTGTAGAATCAGCATCATCAACAGACCATTTTCCATGTGAATACACCACTGTTTGTCCCGGTTTTACATCCGCCGGCAACAGCGGTTTATAAATATTCTTTGTTTTCATTGACGCATTCATCAACACCGCCACCGTGCCTTCAAAACGATCAACAATCCACTTTTCCGGTTTAGATGAGATAGATTTGATATCCATTTGTCACCATCCTTATTGTTCCCGCACGATCGGTGCGGTGTATTTGTATGTTCTTTGATTCGAGTCTTTGTATCACTTCATGATGCGGGTGTCCAAACTGATTGTTGCTTCCGACAGAAATAACCGCAACCGAAGGATTCACGGCTTGCAAAAATTCATAAGATGTGGATGTTCGGCTGCCATGATGTCCAACATGCAGCACATGTGCCTTCAAATTGCGTCCGGAGATTAACATTGCACGTTCGGATTCTATTTCTGCATCCCCTGTAAATAAGAATGCATTTTGCCTGTGCTGCATGTGCAGCACGATGGACGCATTATTCACATTTAAGATTTCCCCGGGTTCCGGTGCAAGCACCGTTAAATTAATGAGGCCGGCATTTAATATATCCCCGGGTTTTGGCATGATAACCGGTATTTCACGCGCATCAATAACATCAATGAAGTTTTCAAACACCAAGGTATCATTAACCGCATCGGGCATCACCACCGTGCCAACATTAAAACGTTCAAGCACCGAAATGAGTCCGCCAATATGATCCGCATGAGGATGCGTGGCGACAACATAATCAAGCCGAGCAATGCCGGCATCTTGCAAATAATTAAGCAGCGCATGACGTGCCGAAAAATCACCGCCATCAATGAGTACGGTGTGATGATTGGTTCTAATGAGTGTCGCGTCGCCTTGCCCGACGTCAATAAAGGACACCAAGATTTCATCATCCGCAAGCACAACATATGTAGATGAATTAAAAAGAACATCTGATCCAAAGTGATAGATTAGTGTAAAGACTAAGAGTGCAAGCATTGCAAACATGAATGTACGGCCATTACGTTTTTTTGCTGAAGTCCGTTTCACCAACCGCATCTTTTTACGAACAGGGATAAAATCAGCTCCTTCGTCATCTTTATTATACCGCAAATTAATATGCATTTATAGTCGGTTTGTTTTTGATTATAAACCCATATTTAAAACGTATTCGCAATAAATGTTTCACAAAGAATTTTCGAGATATTTCATTGCCTGGTTTTAATAAATACAATGCGCGGATTCTTAAAATATCATGAAAAAGAGTTGACATACATATATTATTTGTTATACTACATATATAACATACAAAGGAGGTTGTTTATGTTACTTTATGTAGACACGCTCAGCACTGTTGCGTTGTATGAGCAAATACGCAATCAAATTGTCATTGGCATTGCATCTGGCAATCTTGCGGTCGGTGAATCATTACCCTCAGTAAGGCGGCTTGCGGCGGATTTAAGCATTAATCTGCACACCGTCAATAAAGCCTATCAAATGCTCGCCGATGAAGGTTATGTCTTGATGGACAGACGCAAAGGTGCCATCATTGCAAGCAATCAACAGCGCAACGATCAGTTCGATGCTTTTTTACACCAAAAATTATCACTGATTGCCGCTGAAGGCATTTGCCATGATATGGATGAACATGCGTTTTTAACCATGTGCAAAAAAGGATACGATGCTGTAATGAAAGGAAATGATGCGTATGAATGAGTATTTGACGCTGTTTTTAATTAATGTATTTATGATTTTTTTAATGGGTACGCTTTTTGCGGCCATGCCCTACTTCGTGCGAAAATCATTTTTATTCGGAGTGAAAATCCCAATAAAAGAATCAAATACAAAAACTATTGTGATACTAAGACGCCGCTATTCATCATGCATTACTATGATCACATTCTTGATGTTTGCGGTTGCACTCATGCAACATCTCATCGCACCACAAATGACGATTCTCTTTATGTTATACATGCCCCTATTGTTTATTTTGCTTGTGTTTTTGGTGTATTATCCCTGCTGGCGTGCTGCGATGAAACTTAAAGAAATAAATGGATGGAAAGTTAATAATGTACAGTATGCAGAGACGCACAGTGCAAACGCACGCGGGGATCTGCGTCATTTGCCGGCTTTTTGGTATGTGCTCTCATTGGTCATTGTTGTTGCTAGTGCGGCAATTACACTGCATTTTTATCCGCAGTTGCCAAACCAATTGCCTGTACACTGGAGTATTGACGGCACGGTAAACCGTTATGTGGAGAAAAACATGCTGAATGTCTTAATGATGCCGCTGATGAATTTGGGAATGATTATTATTTTTTTTATCACAGGCATCGGCATTGAAAAATCAAAACTGCAAATTGACGCAGAGCAACCGGCAAGATCTTTTGCGCAACACCGCGTATACCGCAAACGTTATGGTCACATGATTGGCGCGCTAACATTGTTTGTTGCACTCATGTTTGCGGTTCTGGGTTTCAGAACCATCTTCCCCGAAAGTGCATTCTTCGCATCCGACATTGTTCTGTGGGGATTTATCGGTGTTTCGGTTTTGGTGCTGCCCATCGTGATTGTTGTCATTGTCATGAGAACCGGTCAAGGTGGCTGTAAAGTCAAAATCGATGCTGATACATTTGCTGCCGAAGATGTAAACATTACGATGGTCTCCGGCCGTGGTGATGATAAGTTTTGGAAGCTCGGACTGTTTTATGTTAACAAAGGCGATGCTGCGTACATTGTAGAGGATCGCTTTGGATCAAACATTGGTTTTAACTTTGCAAAACCAATAGTACAACTTGGCACAATACTGCTCATCACCGGGCTTATTGCGCTGTATGTATGGATGACCATGATGTTTATTTAAAACGAGAGGACATAGATTATGAAAAAAATACAATCCACTGCCAAGCGTATCATTATGTTGGTATTATTAATAATGTTTATTTTACCGATGATTCATCAAACAACAACCCATGCCGCAGAAAAGATTACGCATAATTTCTATGAAATACCAGTCACTGTGGGTGAACACAGTGACTGGCCGCTGAGTGGCATTCTGACAATGCCTAAAACCGCAAGTACGGATAGACCTGTGCCGGCTGTAATATTAGTACATGGTTCCGGTCCGAGTGATTTGAACGGAAACGCACCCCTGTTCCATCCGGACATACGTCCTTTTTATGACCTTGCAAACTTTTTATCCGCACATGATATTGCCGTGCTTCGGTATGACAACCGAAATTTTGCACATGGTGTACACATGGCGGCAAACTACGGTGCGACGTTTACCGTAATTCAGGAAACCGTGGCACCGGCACTTTATGCCGCAGAATTGTTGCGAAATGATCCACGCATCAGTTATGTGTATCTGCTCGGACTCAGTTTGGGTGGCATGGTCGCGCCGCGAATTCATGCCATAGGGGGTGACTTTGACGGCATCATTTTAATGGCTGCCTCATCAAGGGACCCACGCGAGATTAGCATGACACAGAACTTGCTTGCATTTGAAATTGCAGAGGAACAAATCAAGCTGCAAACAGCGCAAATGCTCATGCTTGCTGAAATGGGTGATGTTGATTTATTACAAACGTTATTGGGACTTCCACCGGAGACGACACAGGATGAAATCATCGTATTCATTCACATGATTTATGAAAATGCGATGACTGAACTGACACAAATACCAAAGCAATTGGAAACAACACAAAAATTATTTGACAGCATCTCATACATGTCAACAGCGAAAGCACAATCTGTGCTTGTTGATCCAAACATTGGCATGTACGCATATTATTGGCTGGATATTATTAACCACTCATTTGAATTGTACATTGATGCTGTTGATGTACCGATGCTCATCATGCAAGGATTAAATGATTTCACGATTCTCGCGGACATTGATTTTGCAAGATTACAAAACCGCCTTTATGAACGCGAAAATGTACGTTTTCGATTGTATCACGGATTAAACCATCTGTTTATGCCCTCCAGCGCAACAAACATTCAAGAATCTTTTCAAGAATATGCTTTTCCGGCACAGATGTCTGTGCATGTGCTTCGGGACATTGCAGACTGGATTCACATGAACACGGTGTCATAAAACTTTTTTATTGCGGTTGTGCGCTTATATTGCGTATCGCCGCAATTTTTTATGAACCAGGCAAAACGTCAATGCATTTGTATTGTCGTTAATAATGCCTTTGTAAAATATAATGCCTCGCTGCTCTATATATTTATTCGCATTTGTAGTAATTTGATTTTTAGATTATAATAAGAAGAATTAATACCAACCATCATATAACATGAAACAAATATATAAATGCATACACAAAATTTAAATAAGGAGTGCTGTTCGTGGTCAAACCATCAAACCATATTGTTGTACAAAAATTTGGCGGCACATCTTTAGCAAATCCGGAAAGGGTATTCAGCGCGGCGCAGCGCATCATCAATACATACAATCAAGGCAATCAAGTGGTGGCTGTGGTTTCCGCACAGGGCAGCACCACCGACCAGCTTTTGTCACGGGCAAAGGCAATCAATCCACATGCGGGAAAACGTGAAGTAGATATGTTGTTGTGTACCGGAGAGATTCAGTCGAGCGCACTGTTAACCATGGCGATTCAAGCACTCGGGTATTGCGCGGTGTCACTCTTTGCACCGCAGGCGGGGATTATTTCAACCAATCATTATAATGATGCAAAGATTGACAACATCCACCCGGAGCGCATTGTTCAAGAACTTCAAAACAACAACATCGTCATCGTTACCGGCTTCCAAGGCATCACGCCCGGTGGCGATATGACCACACTCGGACGTGGAGCATCAGACACCACCGCAGTGGCACTGTCTGTTGCGCTTGGTGCTGATGTATGCGAAATCCTTACGGATGTTGACGGCATCTATACAGCAGATCCACGATTGGTTGCCAATGCCATCAAAAAAGAACACATCAGTTATGACGAGATGCTTGCACTTGCATCCTCCGGTGTGCAAAAACCACACCATCGTGCCGTGGAGATGGCACGCACGCACCAAATAAAAATCTATGTCCGTTCTGCCACATCCGAAATACCCGGCACGTGGATTATTAAAGGAGAACCTATGGAACAGTTACATGTCAGCGGACTCGCCATCGACCGAAACATTGCCAGCATCTCCGTGAGCTTTGACCCTGACTATATTAAAGCGTCACACCGCATCTTTTCATTACTGGCGAAGCATGAAATCCATGTAGACACCATCATTCAAACAACCGCCTGTGCCTTTAGCATCTGCTTTACTGTCAACAAACAGGACATCAGCGATACCTTAACGATATTAAACGCACAAAAACAAGAACTGGGTATTACGAACCTGATCCCCAATGAAAACTTAGCAAGGGTGACCATTGTGGGTGAAGGCATGAGCACCAGTTATGGTGTGGCGGCGACCATGCTTGAAACTTTGTATGAAAATAACATTGATGTTGCCATGATTTCCACTACGGACATCAAAATCTCAGTACTGGTTGATGAAACCGAAGCGGCCAGGGCTGTTGTTGTGGTGCATGAACGATTCCGAGAACAAATGCAAAGCAATCAAAACAACCCGTCATAATTACCACAGACCGATTATATACACCGACAAAGGAGGCGTAAATCAACGAATGAAACCAATAAAATGTGCCATCATCGGTGCCACCGGCATGGTGGGTACCATGTTTTTAAAAATTATTAAAGAACGTGAATTACCCGTCTCACAACTCAAACTCTTCAGCTCTGCACGCACCGCAGGACAAGTCATCACTACGGATGATGGTTGCAAATACATCACCGAAGAACTTACAGAACACAGCTTTGATGAAGGTTTTGATGTATGTTTTTTTGCGCTTAGAAATGAATTGGCAAAAAAATACGCACCCATCGCTGCAGCAAAGGGGTGCATCGTCATTGACAATTCTTCTGCTTTTCGTACCGATCCGGCCATTCCACTGGTGGTTCCTGAAGTAAATTTTGAAGATCTAAAACATCAGCACGGCATCATCGCAAACCCAAACTGCTGTGCAGCACCTGCGGTCATCGCGTTAAAGCCATTACTGAATAAATACGGCATCAAGCGTGTGGTGATTTCCACTTATCAATCCGTATCCGGCGCAGGCATTGGCGGCATTCATGACTTAAAGCATTCTGATTCACCCCCAACGACCTTTTTACACCCGATTGCCGGAAATTTAATCCCGCACATCGGCGATTTTGAGCCGGACGGCTATACAGGAGAAGAAAAAAAACTCATCGCGGAAATTAAAAAAATGTTGCATACACCTGAATTACGCATTACCGCAACCACCGTGCGGGTGCCGGTATATGTTGCACACAGTTTATCCATGAACATTGAACTTAATGCCACCTTTGATGTGGATGATGTTAAAAATTTGCTGGCGGCATCAGCCGGCATCAAACTGGTGGATGACATCAAAAACAATCAATACCCAATGCCGTTTTATGCTGCGGGTGATGATGTGGTTCACATCGGACGCATCCGCCGCGATGACAGTTGCGACAATGCTTTAAATCTATGGCTAAGTTCTGATAACACACGTAAAGGCGCGGCATTAAATGCCGTGCAAATTGCTGAAACTTTATTCAAAGGAGACAATATCTAAATGAAAAAAATTACCGAGATGACAAAAAAACACATCCAAGAGGAAATTGTCGAAAATCTAAGGACACTTTATCGAAAAACCCTTGCGTCCGCATCAAAATATCAAATTTATAATGCAGTTGCCATGGCAGTTAAAGATTTTGTTTCTGAAAATTGGCTCGCCACACATGATTATTTTGACAAGCATGATTGTAAAACGGTTTATTATTTATCAATGGAATTTTTAATGGGACGATTCTTGGGTGATGCAATCACCAATTTGGGTTTGCACGAAATCGTTGACGAAGCGCTTCAAGAAATGGGCATTGATTTATCGGACTGCGAAGAAGCGGAAGCGGACCCCGGACTGGGCAATGGCGGATTGGGCAGACTTGCCGCGTGTTTCTTGGATTCATTATCCACCCTAGGTTATCCGGCATATGGTTGCGGCATCCGTTATCAATTCGGTATATTTGAACAGCACATCGAAAATGGTTATCAGGTAGAAACACCCGATAATTGGCTTAAAAATGGCGATCCATGGGGTGTTAAACGTGAGGAATATTCACGAAACATTCGTTTTGGCGGCAATGTTAAAACATATATGGGTGCTGACGGTGAATATCACTTTGACCTTGAAAACCATCAAACAGTTGTGGCGGTGCCTTATGATTATCCTGTCGTAGGTTATCACAGCAAAATGGTTAATACACTAAGATTATGGGATGCGCAGCCTGTAAACAATTTTGATTTGCAATCGTTTAATCAGGGGCAATATGAGCGCGCGGTCGAAGAGCAAAACCTTGCAAGACAACTTTCATCCGTGCTGTATCCGGCGGATGAACATGTTTCCGGTAAGGAATTGCGGCTCAGACAACAATATTTCTTTATTAGCGCAACCATTGGGCATGTGGTAGAACAATTTATGAAAAAACACAAGGACTTTTCAAAGCTCCCGGATTATGTGCAGTTTCAGCTTAATGACACCCACCCTACCCTCGCCGTCGCAGAATTGATGCGCGTATTGCTGGATGAACATATGGTGCCATGGGATGATGCATGGGAAATTACACGTGCCACATGCGCATACACCAACCACACCATCATGGCAGAAGCCCTCGAAAAATGGCCGGTAGAACTCTTTTCACGTTTGCTTCCGCGTGTCTACATGATTGTAGAAGAAATTAACCGCCGTTTTTGCACCAACCTCATCGAATGGTTTGGCAATGATCCTGAACGCATTCGAAATATGGCGATTTGTGCGGATGGGCAAGTCCGCATGGCACATCTTGCCATTGTTGGTTCACATTCAATCAACGGTGTGGCACAAATTCATACCGATATTTTAAAAAACATTGAATTAAAATCATTTTATGAAATATACCCTGAAAAATTTAACAACAAAACCAACGGCATCACACCGCGCCGCTGGCTGTTAAAATCCAATCCAGGACTATCCAACCTCATTACCAATGAAATCGGTACCGGTTGGGTGACTGACCTTGAGCAATTGGCGAAAATTAAACCACTCGCTACGGATGCGGCATTCCAAGAAAAATTCATGAATGTAAAACGCAACAATAAAATTATTTTAGCAAATCAACTCTCTTCGGAGTTTGATGTGCTTATTGACCCCGACTCCATTTTTGACATTCAAGTTAAACGCCTGCATGAATATAAACGGCAACTTTTGAACATCTTCCATGTCATTGATTTATACAACGCCATTAAATTAAACCCGTCACTGGAGATCGCACCGCGCACATTCTTATTCGCAGCAAAAGCGGCGGCCAGCTACCACCGCGCAAAACTCATCATCAAGCTCATCAACTCCGTTGCCGAATTGGTGAATAATGATCCCGTTGTTTCTCAAAAAATCAAAGTCTTGTTT
>Ga0209755_10002301_pt1 | contig 26608 bp, 29 predicted proteins | sample TergutCo191P1_FD_187301 | JGI IMG/M metagenome (GOLD analysis project Ga0209755, IMG submission 187301) | Cornitermes sp. P1 segment gut microbial communities from Petit-Saut dam, French Guiana - Co191P1 (SPAdes) (version 2) | ecosystem: Host-associated > Arthropoda: Insects > Digestive system...
TTTCGTGCCTGTTCCGGCAACTACATAGCCTACCGGCGCTATAATTTCTACTGTATAGTTGGCCGCCTCCATCATATCGGTATGCCATCCGTTTTCGCCAAACACCGCCACAACCGGTAAAAAAGCTCCGCACCAAACGGCGTACTGATTAGCCCCGGTACGTTGCGCCACCATCGGAATATAAGCCTCAAACTGTATGCGTACCTGTATGCTTTCTTTTTGCTCTAGCGGTCTGGGTAGGTCTAGCCTTAGTACCGTCCCTTGCAAGTTAAAAGGTACGTCCTCGTTATCCTTGGAAACATGCAGAATATCCATATAATTGTAAAGCGGTACCCGAAAGACTAACTCGGACAGTGCGACATTGCTACGGTTTGTGTATCTTACACTTATTATTCCGTTTATTATACGGCTTTCCGGCTCAAAGTCCATAGAAATTGCGTATTCGTTAAAGGGTGGTATTTCTGGCACTAATACATCTTCAAGTATAATCTCTTGCGCCAGCGGCTGGGCTTGATAGTCTGGATTATCGGTAATAATAACAGGGGGCGCCGGTATATGCTCTTCGGGCTCGTTAGGCTCGCCGTTTACGCAGGAGGCAAAAGCGGTCATAAAAAATAGAACGATAACTAATAAAAATCTCTGCATTTTAACCGCCTCCTTTCGCATATGGTATAATTATAACATGGATTGTACAAGTTGGGTGGAAAATAAATGAAAATTGTCTTAACAGGCGGGGGAACCGCAGGTCATGTAACGCCAAATATAGCGCTTTTATCGGCGCTGGCCGAAAAAGGCTACGAGGCCCACTACATCGGAAGCCACAATGGCATAGAGCGCGGGCTTATTTCGCAGTTGGGCGTACCGTATTACGGTATTTCTAGCGGCAAGCTTCGGCGTTATTTTGCTATTAAAAATTTTACCGATCTCTTTCGTATAACCAAAGGCCTAAACGATGCAAGAAACGTACTTAAACAGATTAAGCCTGATATTGTTTTTTCAAAAGGCGGCTTTGTGGTGGTACCGGTGGCGGTGGCCGCCCATTTTATGGGCATACCGCTTGTTATTCATGAGTCGGATATAACGCCCGGCCTGGCCACCCGGCTGGTAATGCCTTTTGCTAAGTCGGTCTGCACCAGCTTTCCGGAAACGCTTTTTCATGTGGCAGAGGGCAAGGGTGTTTTGACCGGAAGCCCCTTGCGTAGCTCGCTATGGAACGGCAGTAAACCGGAGGGTATGCAACTTTGCGGCTTTGATAGCTTGCCCGCTAAGCCGGTTATTTTAGTGATGGGCGGTAGCTTGGGCTCTGTTGTAATAAACCAGCAGATATTTAAAATTTTGCCTAAACTGCTTAATGATTTCCATGTCATACACCTTTGCGGGAAGGGGAACATAAAGGAAGATTCCCGGCCCGGCTACGCGCCCTTTGAGTACGCCCAGGAAGAAATGCCGCATATGCTGGCGGCGGCAGACATAGTTATTTCAAGGGCTGGGGCTAATACAATTTTTGAGCTGCTGGCCCTAAAAAAGCCTAATCTGCTGATACCCTTAAGCAAGGCCGCCAGCCGTGGCGATCAAATTTTAAACGCCGCTTCCTTTGAAAAGCAAGGCTTCTCTAAGGTAATACAAGAGGAAGAAATAAGCACCCTACACGAGTCTTTACTAAAATTATATGCAGAACAGGACAAATATGCCAAACAAATGGGAAAAGCCAGGGCAAATGAAGGGGTAAAACGTGTGGTGTCAGAGATCGAGCGGTGGACAAGAGCTAAGACTATGATATAATGCTTTTTCAGAAAGGTGGTTGGCTATGTTACAAACATTACAGGGCTATTTTCAAGAAGGACGTTTTGTGTCCCCACAGTCTGCATCTATCCCGGAAAATGTAGAAGTATTTGTTGTGGTGACAGAAAAAACAATCCAGGCACAACAAACAAAAGTACAGCAACAGCGTACAGCTTTTAATGAATTTATGGAATCAATTTCTGGCGCCGACCCCTTGGGCAACGAATTTGATGAAATTATAAATCAAGGAATAAACTTGCAAAGGGAACTTGCCTTATGATTTACGCGCTTGACACAAACATCATTTCCTTTATGTTGAAACGGAACAAAGAGATTTTAGACGCGTATATGAATGCAAATGCTAAGGGTCACGTTTTCGTAATTCCTATTGCTGTGTATTATGAGATTAGGCGTGGATTGTTAGCTGTTAATGCAACTGTGCAAATGCAAGCGTTTACGAAGTTATGCAGTGCTTTTGATGTGGTGGAAATGGATATTAATGCATGGGAAAAGGCTTCGCAAATTTGGGCAAGCTTAAGAACGGAGGGCACGCCATTGGGCAAGGATGATGGCGATATTTTTATTGCCGCCCAGTGCATAACAAGCGCTTACACTTTAGTAACTGATAATGTAGGTGATTTTTCGCGCATAGAAGGTTTGAGTTATATAAGCTGGCTTTAACATGCAGAGATCGAGCGGTGGACAAGGCAACAAATGCTGTGATATAATGCGTACCGGTGAAATGCGAAAGGCGGTGAGTAAGTGTTAGAAAGCGTAGAAGCAATACAAGAGCAAGAACAAATTGAACAAGTAGAGCAAGCAGAGCAAGTAGTGGTAGGCAATATATATACCGGCAAGGTATTAAAAATAAAGCCCTTTGGAGCAATAGTGTCCCTACCCGGAACTGCGCCTGGTTTGGTGCATATTTCACAAATCACCGCCGGCTACGTGCAAAGTGTGGAAGATATACTGGAAATAGGCGACGAGGTAAATGTCCGGGTATTATCAAGAGATTCTGCCTCTGGTAAGATAGCCCTGTCTATGAAGGACGTTCCGCAATTGGAATACGACGAAGATGACCCGGATGGCTATGGATTTATTCCACCGCCGCCGGTTGTAAGCCCAGCCGCGGCCGCGGCTTTTGAGGAAAAATTCAAGGCCTGGCAGAAGGTATCTAACGAGCGTATAGCTGGGCTTAATAAGCGTAATAAGCGGCGTTAAGCTTTCCACTTAACAGCGCTAAGGCAAAGTAAAATTTGCGAAGGTGCGTAAAAAACCCATATCCAGGTACGGCCCCAGTCGCTTACTGCGGTGGGTATCATCGGAAGATGATGGGGTAAATTGAACATTAGTACATGTATGTCGCAAAGCACAAACAGGATTAAACCGGTAAGAATTAGCCGACGGTTGTTAATATATCGGTAGCGTTTGATATGTGTGCCAAGGTTTACGGCAAATAGAATAGCGTAGATAAAGGCGAGCGTTTGTAATTGCGACATCCATGTGCCAAAAAGATAATAATAGAGCCAGCCAAACACAAAGGGAGAGATAATCCATTGCAGGCTCTTTTTTTTGTTGTCGCTTACGCGCAAAATATAGGCGATGTGGGCAAAGCAAAAGATAAATACCCCAACTCTGTAATTAAAAGCGATCACCAAAAAATAATCGGCTAACAAAGTAAAACCCATAGCCGCCATCAAATAAGCCCAGTCTTTTTTAGAGTTGCAAAAGAAATAAGAGCCTGCGGCCACAAAAAAGCAGACTACTATAATAGAAAATTTTATGGTATTAGCCGTCAGGAAGAAGGCGGGCGAGCCGATCAACATGGCCTACACACTAGCGTCAGAGCCTCTAGCGGCTCGCTTACGGGGATTGTTAGTAACTGCGTGGCATGAGGGGCGCGGGTGATGTTTACTCCGTCTTTATTTTTTATTTCAGATAGCTCTTGAGTAAAATCCTTACCGCTTGGCTGTATGAAGGTTAAAGTATCGCCTACTTCAAATACATTGCGCTGTTCTATTATCGCTTGGCCGTTATTATATTCTTTTACCATGCCTACAAAATCGTGGCTACGTTTATAGGTCATGTCTCTAAACTCGCCCATGTCTGTACCGAAATAGAAGCCTGTGGAAAAAGGACGGTGGCTGGCCATCTTTAGCATTTCTAGGTAATTATTTTTTATTTTGTCTATTGCTTGGCGGTAAGTTCTTGTTGCTAGGCCTACGTAAAAGACCGTTTTCATGCGGCCTTCTATTTTGAAACTTTCTATGCCGGCTTCTATCATCGCCGGAATATGCTCTACCATGCATAAATCTTCTGCGCCAAAGATGTCTGTGCCTCGGTCGTTTTCAATTACTGGCATAAACTGCCCTGGTCTTGTAATATCCTCTGCAAATAAGCGGTAGCTGTAACGGCATGGGTGCGCGCATTCTCCCAGATTTGCGTCCCGGCCTGACATGTATCTGCTTAACATACAACGCCCGGAATACGACATACACATCGCCCCATGAACAAAAGCCTCTAGCTTTAAGTCCTTTGGGCATTTTTGCCTTATTTCCGCAATTTCCTCAAGAGAAAGCTCTCTGGCTAAAATTACTCTGCTTGCGCCCATTTCGTGCCAGAAGTTACAGCTTGCGTAGTTGGTTACATTGGCCTGGGTGCTTATGTGTATTTCTACATTTGGGGCTTCTTGGCGTGCTAGTTTTAGTACGCCTGGGTCACTTATAATAAAGGCATCTGCACCCAAAAGAGCCAGATTTTTAAAGTAGCCTGTCATTTCAGCTATATCGCGGTTATGGGCAAAAATATTTGCCGTTACATAAACCTTTACGCCCCTATCGTGGGCGTAGCTGATTGCTTCTGCCAGGCCGCTTTCGTCAAAGTTTTTGGCCTTTGCGCGCAAACCAAAGGAGGTTCCGCTTAAATATACCGCGTCTGCTCCGTAGGCTATTGCTATTTGCAATTTCTCGAAATCCCCTGCTGGGGCTAATAATTCTGGCAAAAACATTAATCTTGCTCCCATGGTCTTGGCATGTAGGTTAGGCGGGCGTGTTCAAACTGGTTAAAGTCGTTGGTAAAAAAGTGCGCGCCGGTATCTGCGTTTACCAGTACATAAAAAGTCCAGTTGCCGTCAGCCGGGAATAGCGCCGCGTTTATAGAGGCCGCGCCGGGGTTTGAAATAGGCCCCCAAGGTAAGCCTGTTACCCGGTAAGTATTAAAGGGCGAATCGTAATCCAAATGAGCGTATAGTAGCCTGTCCAAATGGGTGTCCATGGCGTACAAAACCGTTGCGTCTATTTGTAGGCGCATTCCTATATCTAAACGATTGTAAATTACCCGCGCTACCATCGGGCGCTCGTCCGGTACCCGCACCTCACGCTCTATTATAGAGGCTATTGTTACAATTTCGTCTATGGTAAAGCCCAGTTCTTCTGCCCGCATACGGTAATTGAAGTTAAAGACATAGTTAAACTGGCCTAAAAGCCTATAAATGACCTCCTCAGGCGTTGGATATTCCGATACAAAATAGGTATCTGGGAATAGGTACCCCTCTAGTCTGCTTGGTCGGTCTGGTATATCTTCCAGGAAGCGGAAGCCGAAATCGTGGTTGTTGGCTACGTACATAAATTCTTCGGCGGTAAAAAAGCCCCTGCTTTCCAGATACACGGCTATGTCCCTTTGTGTCCAGCCTTCGCGGATCGTTATGCGGTTTTCTATCATAGGCTCAACGGGGCGCGCCCGTAGCCTTGTGTTTATGTTGGTTCCGCTTAAATTAGGGTTCAAAATAAATGTACCGGCTGTGTAATCTTCTGAGTGACCCATTATCCAGCGCTCGAAGCGGAATAGCCGGGCGTCCGGTACCAGTCCTAATTCTTCCAGCATAACGGCCACTTCCGCCACGGGGGTATCTTGCTCTAGCACAAACTCAATATCATCATAAACCTGATGCTCGTAGACTATACGCTCAGAAAACTCCTCGCCGAAGGCCAAACCCCTTAAAGCAAAGGTGTATACCAAATAGGCCAGCCCAATAAATATAAGCGCGTTAAAACAGACCCCAAGTATCCACGATAACACGTTAATAAAATGTTTTAACATAGTTTATCAACTCCCTACAATGCGATAACTCCCTTAAAGTATCGTATGAAAAAGTATTTATGCCTGCCTCTTATATCTTGTACATATTGTACCAACTCGTAGTAGCAGTTTTTCATGAAGGTTACGTCCTCTTCACTTAAAGAGGATTCCCCATATCTGGCACGATAATAAACGTCGTTTAGATCTCTTATAAAAATCGTATCGTTCATGAAGCCGAACCGGAAGCGTAGGCGCTGGCCGTACTCGTGGGAAGTTTCTTCTTCCAATAGAGGATAGCGCCAGTATTTGGTTATTTTAAGAATTTCACGATAATAGTAGGCAATTTGGTCTTTTGCGTCCATTTGCCTTAGCTTGCGTAAGCGTAAAGCCCATAAAATATGCCATATACTAAAGTACAAAATAATCAGGCTCACAAGCGCTATTAGCGCGGATAGCGCCAGTTGCCATAGGTTATCTACAGGGCCTTGGCCTAGGCCTCCTGCACCGCCGGCGCCGGCACCTGTTAGATCCACGCCGCCCCAGCCGCCTACGTCAAAATCCCAGCCTTCCATATCGTGCATTGCGTACCATAAGCCCATTTGACGCATCTGCTCTTCAAAATCCCAATAGGAAAAGCCGTCCGCAAAAATATCGGCAAAAGCGAAAAACGGCCGCTCGTACATGGCGTAAACATAAGGCGCGGTGGTTTCTACAATAAGCCAGCCAAAGCCTTCAAAGTAGACCTCTGCCCAGGCGTGGGCGTTGCGGTTACTTACCGCAAACAGGCCGGTTTCCATATCGCGCTGGCCAGGCATAAGAAAGCCCTCTACATAACGAGCCGGAATCCCAATAGCACGGGTCATTACCACCATGGCAGATGCATAGTATACACAGTAGCCCTCCTGCCCGTCAAATAAGAAATAGTCAACAAAATCTCTGTCACGCGGAACCCTGGTAGGGCTTAGCGTGTACGGAAACTGTATCAAAAATTCCTGCAAGGCCCGTACCCTATCGTAATCGGTTTCGTAGCCGTATGTTATTTCAAAGGCTAGGTCTATAACGCGCTGAGGCAGGGTATCTGGTAACTGCATGTAGTTGGCAAAAACAAAGTCGGCGTATTCTGCAAGCAGCTCGTCTTGGCCTATACTTTGTTTCATGCTGTACATAAAGGATAAGGAGCGCGAATTTATACTGTCAAACAGCTCTACTTCGCCGTTTATTAAGCTGACATGCTCGTCTATAAGTTGATCGAAACCCTCTAAATTCCCCCAAGTGGAATCTGGGTTATATATCTGGATTATAGGAAAAGTAGGGTCGTCACTAATGCTAAGATCGTACAAGCCGGGAACTCTAAGCCGGTTTATATATGCCTGGCTTAACTGGGTGTGGCCTACTATCTCGCCATTTTCCCAAACTGGAAAGCTAAGCGGCTCAGGATTAGCAATACGGTCGCGATAAAGGCCGCGGCGCGAAGTCCGCAAAATATCCTGTATATGCGCCTGGCGATAGTCTATATCTAAAAATCTAAAGCGGTACGAGCTATAGCGCGGTATCAGCTCGGTAAGACGGCGGTCGCCGGAAGCGTTTACCAATACCATATGATAAAGCCCGGGGTTATCGAAAATAATCCCAGTTTCCCGCATAGGCCGGAACAAAGAGCCCGTGCGGTTACTACCCACAAAAACATTGGTGGTACTTATGGGCATGTATGAAATAAAGGCCATATCAAAATTCCAAGGATCGGAAGAAACCATTGCAAGCCGTCCGGTATGCCTAAACAGCGCGTTGGCTGTTTCCATAAACTCTATGTAGGACGGATGCAAGCGGCTGTCTGGCGGCAGAAACTCAATGCTATCGGTAGTCCAGCCGTAGCCGGTGTAAATATTATGCGTAGCGCCGGATAGATAAATACGGCGCGGCGCGTCCACGCCCATTACCGAGCGGTGGTTAGGGGCAACGGGGCCGCCAAGCCGTCCGCCATGCCCGGCGAATCCGGTAGTTTGAAACGAAAAGTATCGCGGATTAAATGCCAAAAAGAAGAACTCGCTAACTACGTCCCAAGGTTCGTTTAACAGGCGGTTTACTGTATCGTTATCAATGGCTCTGGTGGGTACAGGCACAAGCGTAACCGACCATACAACCAGGGCGCACAAGGGCGCGGCGACAAGCGCAGAGCGCGTTCCGTCGCTTTTAGAGCCTTGCAACTTACGTATAAGAAACACGCAAAAGCAAAATAAAAATATGATAAACCCGGCCAAAGACTGGGGATAATCCATAATCCAGCAAATAATAAAGATAGCCGCGCCAAAAGCGCCTAACATATAGAAGTGGAAATTAACATACAAACAGACAGCAATAAACAGCCCGGTAAGAATACATATAGCAAGCACCAGCGGCCAGGTAAACTCTACGCTAAAGTTTAGCTCGCCGCGGGTAATCATTATCATATCCTCTACAAAGTACCAAAAGTCCTCCATAGAGTCACGCATCCAGTATAAACTTAGGCCAAGGAAGAATAAAAACCCGATAAAGGCCAGCATAGTATAGCGGTTCCAAAACACCAAAGCAAAAAAGGCCAGCATACCGACACCGGTTAAAAACAGCGCCCAAGCCGGCACATAAACTATGGTGGTGGTAAGGATAGATAAATTTACCGCAAAGGCATAAAGCCCCCCAATAATAAAGAACAGCGCGTAATCTTCAATACCTCTTTTAAGCTGCATAAATAATTGCCCCCCTAAATTTTAACGCAGTTTAAACCGCTGGAAACCAGGCGTTGGAAAACAGCTTCAGAATCCCTGTCGGTAGCCCAGTTTTCCGGAACAAAGTACATTATAGCTATGTAATGCCCAAAACGCACGGCGTTAAGAACCTGCTCATAAATAGACATATCAAGTTTAGCCGTAAGAATAACCACATTAACGTTACGGCTAGTTTCGTTAAGATATTTACCCAAGGCGTCATTTACAGAAAAATCTGTATCATTAAAGTTAAGGTTAGCCATTACGTTATAGATGGCTTCAAAGTCGCCTATATTGCGGCCTTTTTCCCTTACGTATGTGCTGAAAATTAAATCTACCGGCATTTGCTGGCGCAAGCAGTAGCGTACTACGCCCACGGCATGTTCCATCATAGAGTCCTCAAGCTTAACGCCAATTTCGTAGGGGCGCTTTATTTTATTAGAATCCAGCAAAACGGCCATGCTATTTAAAACTGACGATTGATAGTTTTTAACGATCCATTCCCCGCGTTTAGCGGTCAGCTTCCAGTGTATTTTCTTAATGGGGTCAGAAGGCTCGTAAGGGCGTACGTCTGTATAATCGGAATAATCCTCTTGCGCTATACTCAAATTAGCCGGCGCTTTAGATAGCAAATGCACGGCAAGTTGCATATGTTCAAGGTCTGTTATGCGCGGATAGGCCACTATCTCAAAGCGCTCGCTCACCTTGCGCTTTAATATGAACAAGCCCATAAAATCCATAAGCTCAAGATGTTCCAGCCCTAATTCATATATCCCACGATATTTTATTGTAAAATTGATCTCAAACTGGCAGGGCTTCATAAAAGGGCGTATATCTACTTGCCGGGTGGCCGCGTCAGACTCTATGGCGAAATGCCCTTCCAGGAACATACAGCGCAAAGTCCCTATGCCTATCCGGTTTTCTAAGCTGACTATATAGCGGTTGGCTTCGCCTTTTACGACCGTGCCCCCGACTGTTTTTTGGCTTAGGCCAAGCCCGTATAGGCTTATATAAGCAAAGGCCAAAGATGCCAAAGGCATAACTATAAGAGCGTACAGGGTCATAAACATAAAAGGATCCCCATACAATATAGCGGCCAAAAAGACACCTAGGGTCAAGCCACCGTACAGTAGTCTGTTCCTTCTCACAGCGGAGGCCGCACTTTGCTTAGTGCGTCGTTTATAACATCAAGAGCGGTTCTTTTTTGTAGCTTTGCTTCTTGCTTTAAGATGATACGATGCTCCATTACATGCGGAGCCATTGCTATTACATCGTCCGGCGTTACAAAATCGCGGCTGTTATATAAAGCCCAGGCTTGCGCGGCTTTGAATAGGCACAGGCTGGCTCTGGGGCTTGCGCCTAGTACTACGTCCTCATGGTCGCGGGTATGGCGGCTTAGGTTTACTATAAATTTATTTATGTCCTCGCTTACATAGATGGTCTCCACCATGCCTTGTATTGCTTTTATATCTTCGCCTGCGGCGGCGGATTCTAATGCTAACATTGGGTCACCTTCGCGAAAGCGCTCTAGCATACGGCCTTCTTCTGCCGCGCTTGGATAGCCTAGCGATATTTTCATAAAAAAGCGGTCAAGCTGCGCTTCCGGTAAGGGATATGTACCCAAATATTCTACGGGGTTTTGTGTGGCCAACACTATAAATGGCTGAGGTACAGGATAACTTTGCCCGTCTACCGTAACTTGACTTTCTTCCATAACTTCAAGCAAACTAGACTGGGTTTTGGGAGATGTGCGGTTAATTTCGTCTGCCAAAATAAACTGGCTCATTACCGCGCCGGGCCTGTATTCAAACTCGCCCGTGCGAGGATTAAAGGCAGAAAAACCCGTAATATCAGACGGCATAATGTCCGGCGTAAACTGTATGCGTTTAAATGAACCGTCTACCGATTTTGCCAAGGCCGAAACCAGGCTGGTTTTGCCCACACCGGGAACATCCTCAATTAGCGCGTGGCCACGGCAGGCTAAGGTAGTAAGTACCAGCTCTATGGCGTGGCGTTTACCCACTATTACCTTTTCGACATTGTAAAGCACTCTTTTTAGGCAGTATACCGCCTGTTCGGTGTTTTCGATCATATAACTATCCCTTTCATAGTGCAATATATTCATCATAGAGTTCGCTTAGCGCTTGCTCTAAAATTGTTTTTTGCGAGAATATCTCCACCGCCGCCGCTTGATCTCGCCCTATTTCTTCTGTGGCTAGTTGGGCATCGCAGTCTGATATTTTTGTCTCTGTTTCCTCTATCAACTGCTCAAGACGCTTTTTGCGCGCTTCTTGCTTGCGGGCTTGTGACTCGGCCTCTTTTTTTGTTTGCCAGTCATTTTTGTTACCATCTTTAACTACATTATCTATAATAACAGGCATTTGTTTTTTTTCCAAATAATAATCGTAATTGCCCAAAAATTCTACAAGTCCGCTGCCGGACATCTCTAATAGTTTTGTGGCGGTGCGGTTTATAAAATATCTGTCGTGCGAAATGTAGAGTACGGTACCCGGGAAGTCGCGTAAGGCTTGCTCAAGTATTTCCTTAGAAAATAGGTCAAGATGGTTGGTCGGCTCGTCTAATATTAGAAAATTTGCGCCGCCCAGCATTATTTTGGCCAGCGCTACCCGACCGCGCTCGCCACCGCTTAACTGCGCAATAAGCTTAAAGACATCATCGCCCGTAAACAGAAAGGCCGCCAGTACATTACGAATTTCTTGCTTGCTAAGACGCGGGTAGTTGTCTGCTATTTCCTGGAAGATGGTCTTATCTTCGGCCATATTTTGGCTGGCTTGGTCGTAGTAACCTATTTTAAGATGCACGCCTTTTATAATTTCGCCAGTTGGTGACTCACAGTCACCAACTAGAATTTTGAACAAGGTTGTTTTGCCTATACCGTTAGGGCCTATTAAGGCTACTTTATCACCTTTTTTTATATCGAAGCCGGCATTTTCAAAAATAGTTTTGCCGTCAAAAGCCATTGAGAGATTCTCAGTTTTTAAGACATCGTAGCCGGTTTCTATTTTTGGTTTGAGCATTAGGCGCATTTGGTCTGGAAGGGATTCTGGTTTATCTACCCTTTCTACTTTTTCTAGTAATTTTTCGCGGGCTTTGGCGCGGATGTAGTTTTTTTCGGTGGCTCGTGAGCGGTAATCTAATATTATCTCCTTCTGACGCTTTATATCCTTTTGTTGGTTGATATATTGGCGCAAAGCGGTTTCGCGGTTTATTGCCTTGTGCTTGGCGTAAAAGCTGTAGTTTCCGTTATATACGGAAGATTTTTTGTTTTCTATCTCAATAGTCTTGCCGGTTACGCGGTCTAAAAAATAACGGTCGTGGGAAATAAGTAAAATACCGCCAGTATAGCTTTGCAAATAATCCTCAAGCCAAGAAATACTGTCTATGTCAAGATGGTTGGTGGGCTCGTCCAGTAGCAGTACATCAGGCGCGGTAAGCAGAAGTTTACCCAGCGCCGCACGGGTCTGCTGGCCGCCGGATAAGGAGCGCATGGGCTGTTGCCACTGATCTTCCATAAAGCCCAGGCCCTTTAATACCCCCACTAAACGGCTGTTTGCCTCATAGCCTCTTTTTGCCTCAAAATCTGCCATTAGGCGGCTATAGCGGTTCATTGTGCTTTCTAGCTGAGAACCTTCTTGCCCGGCCATGTCTTTTTCCAGCTTGCGAATGTTATCTTCGAGTTTCCGTAGCGGTTCAAAAACCGTGTTAAGCTCGTCGTATAAGTTGAGTTCGCTTTCAAGCCCAGTAATTTGCGGAAGATAACCCAAGTGTACGCCCGTGCCGAAGGTGATTTCACCGCCATCGGGCGACCATTCCCCGGTAAGTAGCCTAAAAACGGAAGTTTTACCGGCGCCATTAACGCCAACCAGCGCGGCTTTTTCTTTTTCTTCTAATATAAAAGATACGCTATGCAAAATTTCGTCCGTACCGAAGGATTTTTGCAAATTATTACAAGTTACTAACATTTTCCGATTTTGGCCATAAAGCGCTCGGCATCCACAATAAAACGCGTGTGTGTACCCTTGCCGATTTCGTTGTTATTATCGCGGGCGCTTACCGTAAAGCTTATTTTGCGGCCGTCTACTGCCGTAATTGTGGCTGTGGCAGTAATTTCCGCGCCCAAGGGGCTGGCCGCCGTATGCTGTACGCTGATTTCGGTACCCACAGAGCAATCGCCAGACAGGGCGTTGCAGGCCGCTTCTTCCATTAAAGCTATCATCATTGGGGTGGAAAAAACATCAAGACTTCCGCTACCCACAGCCTTTGCGGTATTATTTTCTTTAACAATTGTAGATGCACTTCCTGACTTGCCTATCATTTTATCACTCCATTTCGCCGATATTATATCATGAAAAGAGATTTGAGAACAGGAGGGCGATTTCATGCGCCGCAAAAAAATTTTGGTAATTGTAGCAAGCTTGCCTATACTAATTTTAAGTACAAATATGGTTTATGCCGCGCCACCACTGCATTTTAACGAGTTGCCGGGCGTTTTCGATATGTTTTTACCACCGCCGCCACCGGCACCACTGCCACAATGGATACCGGCAGAACCGGTCTTTGAGTTTGAGCCAGAGATAGTAGAACGGGAAACCTGGGAAGAACCAGACGAATGGCTAGATATAGACTGGGACGCTGAAATATGGCAAGAGCCAGCGCCACCGGTTTACATACCGACCCCAGAGCCGGCACCAATTCCGGAACCAGAGCCGGAACCGGTACCAGAGGTAGTATATCATCCCAGAGGCCTAACAGATGTGGCAGGTCACTGGGCGCAACAATCAATCTTATTCGCCTTCGATAACGGCCTTGTAAATGTTTTCCCAGATAACACTGTACGCCCTAATCAGCCCATAACCCGTGGTGAGTTTGCCTTCGCCTTCGATGGCTGGATAGCGGCTAACTACGCGCTTTTGCAAGTTTTGGGCTTTACATATGACGGCGATGCCTCGGCTGTAACGGGCGTGCCTTTTGACCATCCCTTCCGCGCCAATATAGAGTCCTTGGCAATCATGGGAATGGTAGGCGGCAACGCCCCCTTCATGCCGGACGAACAAGTGCAAAGGCAAGAAGTAAGCCGTATTTTACTGAATCTATTTGCGCGTTTGCCTAACAGCGTTTTTGACGGGGCATATTTCCATAACTTGGATACAGAGACAATTTTAGCGCAGTATAGAGATCAGACCTGGATAGCCGAATGGGCGCGTGACGCCGTAGCGGTAATGACAGACCGTGGCTTTATGGGCGGCGCAGGCGGCACGTTTAGGCCGCAAGATCCGCTAACACGCGCAGAAACCTACGCGACCTTCTTTAATATTCAGCGAAACCTGATTCCGTAGCAATTAGATGGATAGCTTCGTCAATATGCGTGTTAAGCCTTTGCTGTTTACCGCTTAAATACTTGGCTCGTAGAGATTTAAAAAATCGTACAGATTCAATAAAATGCTGACGGCCTTTGCGATTTAAAATCAAAAGACGAGCTAAGCTTTTGTAAATTTTGTTATTTTCCTCTGAAAAAGCGCTGCTGGTGGCCAATATTACATCTGTCTCTTGTAGAATAATATCTGTAATAAGCTGCCGGAAGTCGAGATCATAGGAACATAAATCAGTAAAGACCAGTAGCAGTTGTGCAACGGCGGCTTGGTCTTTTTTATTTTGCTCCATAAAAGAAACAAGGCCTAAAACAGTGTTTTTGCGGACTGCTTCATATTGCGGGCTACTAAGAAAATGCCTGGCTAAATAAGCGACCGCAAGCGGTATGGGGCTATAGCGGCTTTGCGTGGCAAGCTTTCCCCAAACATCACGCAGAGCATCTGGACAGTGAAATTTTTCTATAGAGTCGCCGTAGGGTAAATCTATACGAGCCGCGCCGCGCCATCCGTTTAAGTAGGTAGTTTCTACCACAGGCAAGCCAAGGGCATTTACAAAGCCGCGCCGGTCAGATAACTGCTTTATTATCTGCTTTCTTTTAGCTATGGATTCCTTGTATTTTTCGATAAACTCTAAAGAAAAGCCCTGGCCATCGAAAGAGTAGCAACGCTCAATACAATAATCCGGCAAGGTAATGGCAGAGTACTTAGCCTTATTGCCGCCCTTAGAATGCCCCGCCACTATAGTTTGTTGGAAGTTTCGGTATTCCTGCCAAACGAAAGCTGAGGCTAACTGCTGGGCGGGGGTATCTGGCTCAAGCATTCCTAGGGCGTTATCTTCCCATTCTAAGGCGCTGTTTGTTCCGCGAAAGATTATAAAACCCTTGCCATTCCCATCGCTAAACACCACCCCGCGATGTCCTGTCGGCTTGTCGTCTATTTTTATTAAATTTAAACTTGATATATTTTCATCTTGCTGAATTCCGTGTAAGACTTTTAGCCATTCCTTGCGGCTCATTCTGCAAGGCCAGATGGTTTCTTCCATTTCGATTTTGCCGGCTATATCCCCCACTAGACCCGGTTCAAGATTTTCCAGATAAACAAGAGCGCTTAGCCGTTCTGCTTGCTGTAGCTCTACTTCATATGTTTCCATGCTAAAAAAGCCTCCCTCTCACAAATTTCCAATTAATGGAATAAAATGTTTAATAACTGACTATGATATATAAGTATGATAGGAGGCTTAAACATGTCCGTATTAATGACAGAAAAACGAGAATATGTCCCCAGAAGAGCAAGATACCAAGGGCAAGATGACACAAGCCTTAGATTGTCTGCCAACGTTTTGCGGCGCGAGCTTGAAGATTTACATAACAGATTCGATCAAGCAACCGAGCCCATTTTGGTAGACAGCATCATCTACGAAATGCAAGCCGTGCAAATGAGGTATACCTACTACCTAGAAATGTGCAAGGAACAAGGTATAGTGTCAGAAGAGTTTACTTTTAGCGGGGTGTAGAAAATGGATTACTGGTTATGGATAGCGATAGCCGGCTTAGGGCTTGTCGCAATATTGTTTTTTAACAGGCAAATAAAGGCGGCCTTTGGTGTTATAAGGAATTCCCTGTTTGGAATAGCCGGGATATTGGCTTGTAATATGCTATTAGCCCCAGCAGGGATTACGGTTGGGGTTAATTTGCTGACAGTGTTTATTGTAGGGGTGCTGGGAGTGCCAGGGTTTTTGTTGTTGTATTTGACGCAGTGGATGTTGGTGTAGTTCTTTTTTATTTCCTCTTGCCATGGTATAATTGCTAAAACCTTAAGCGAGGAGATGCTTTAATGGACAGAGCTACTTTAGCGCCTTCCCAAATTAAGAATGAAAAAGGCTTTATTATTATGCCTTTTAAAGATATTAGTGTTCATCGTGGTATTGCCAAAGGCAGTAGCTTTACTACAGAGTCGCTATTATCATACCGCAAAGATGAGCGGTCTTTGGAAGATAAAGGGCTAAGCGAATGAAACGCTATGTGCTTGATGCTTGCGCCCTTGTAGCCTTTTTTAACGATGAAACCGGTGCAGAGCTAGTTGAAAAGTTACTGATTGAAGCTTCCAAAGGACGATGTATTATTGCTATGAACAAGTATAATTTGCTGGAAGTGTACTATGGTTATTTGAAAGCTAACGGTAAGGAATTTGCTGAAAATATTTTATCTATTGTAGAAAATAGCTACATACACATCTACGATGTGCTGACAGACGCATTGTTACGGCAGGCGGGTAGCTTTAAGGCTTCGTATAAAATTTCCTTGGCGGATGCCATGGCACTAGCCCAGGCATCTGTTGAGCAGTATGTATTGGTTACTACAGATCATCATGAGCTTGATGTTGTAGATAGAAATAATGAGCTTGAATTTCTTTGGGTGCGATGATGGGTGTATGTAGTATTATTTCAACTGATCTATTAATTCCGCCTGTATCTCTTTTATTCCTTTAATTACATTCATAAGAAAACGCTTTTCTGTGTCATTTAATGCTGTTATATTTAATACAGCATTATCAGATAATTTTATGGTGTCAGACAACAAATAATCCATTGTTGTATCCAGACAAATACAAATTTTTACAAGACTTGCCAAACTAACCCTTGAATTGTTACTTTCTATGCGCCCAATAAAGTTTGCAGATAATCCTGTTTCTAAAGCGAGTTTCCCTTGCGTTATCCCTTTGCGGTGCCTGGCTTCTTTTATCCTTAATGCTAATTTTTTATAGTCAATTTCCATATTTTTATCAGCCATAGCAGTTTGCCCCCTTTTTATGTCAATTTTAATGATAACCAGAGGGGTGTTATATTGTCTATATGGAGTATATATATCCTGTATGGCTTAATGATTGACTTCAAATTATTTCCCGTGCTACGATGCCCTATATGTAAATGTATAACAGTAGGGGGGATTGTATATGCAGCGACATACTCATGAGCAACAATCGGCTATAGGTGCTTGTGTGGGCTGTGGGAAATTTATTCGCGCTGGATATGGTACCAAGGTTAAGGGAAAGAACTACTGTAAAGTTTGTGTAGATGGGCTTTTTACGAAGAAGGAGAAGGAAGTGGAGGAAATGGGGGAAAGCTTAACTCTTCCCCCATTAGATTGAACCCTACATATTTGCAATTTGCTTCCAGCATATTGGGGGCTATCAACTGCACTTTTTCAAGCACCATTCCTGGTATATCGTTAGTTTCGGTATACCATTTATTATAATCATCGCTCCAAATCAGCTTAAATGTCCCTATTCTGCTTTAGCATGTAGTGATTGAATCCAATCTGCGTAAACATCCTGCATACTTCACGAGGGAATCGAAATCATGGCCTTCCCCTGGGTTAGCAGGCGAAACCAGAAGGATGATATTCCCCTCGCAAGTACCCACGACCCATTCTGCCGGTTTGCGACCATATAGCACCTCGTATTTTTCGTGCAGTGTTGGCAAGCCGTCATATACGAAAAGGTGAACCATAAGGTGCGTTGTTATTGTAAGCTGAGCCGCGATACGATTGCGTTCTGTTTCTAACGCATATAACACAGCACGTGCGGCTTGCTTTTCCTGTTCGTAATATAAGGTTAAATTTTCGCGAACGAGTTTGTTCATGGTGGACGTTTTTAGGTTGTTTCGCATAAATACCCCCTTTAAAAGGTGATAGTTGCTATGATGATTATACCATAGGAATAACAACAGTTAAACTGCCTATTTTCACAAGCCACTTGACAGTAATCTAAGCCAAAAAATTGCTGAGTTTTCAGGATCGTTTGCTATGGCTACACCTTAACGAGACAGCCCCGATTTGTTTGTGTGCTTTGACACAGTAACTAAATATGTTATTATGGCTAGGTGGAATAAGCACTTTAGAATGGAGGGAGCGGGGAATAATGGCAATGACACAACAGGAAGTTGTAGACTATTGGCTCGACAAAGCAATAGATGACCTAAAAGCCGCTAAGGTTTTATACGCCTCAAAAATGCACCTTCATACCGGGTTTATGTGCCAGCAGTGCATTGAAAAAGCATTGAAGGCATATTTTATATACGCCAAAGATAAAAGACATCCACACCAACACAATGTTGAAATTTTAGCAGAAATGACAAATTTGCTTGACAGTATGAATGACGACCAAAAACAAGTATTGAAAAAGCTTGTACCATTATATATTGAAACGCGATATGAGGATGAGAAGAATCTGATAGCGGAACGCCTAACCAGGCCTTACTGCAAAGATTTATTGTCAGATACGGAGGTACTATTTGAATGGATACTCCAATTAATGAAATAGTAAAACAATACGCACAAGCAGTAAATCAAATATATACGCCTAAAGCCATATATTTATATGGTTCCTATGCAAACGGCGCGACTCACAAAGACAGCGATATTGACATTGCTGTTATTTTTGAGCCGGTAAACAATGATGAATACATCGACATATTTTCCGGTTTGTCAAGCATCGCCTCTAAAATTGATTATAACATAGAGCCTAATTTGATAATTGATGATGGGGAACATAGTAAGTATAGCTTTTTGGCTGAGGTTTTGGAAACAGGGCGGTTGATTGAGCTGTGAAGTTAAGTTAGGTAATATTATTTTAACCGCTCAACTAATTTTTGACATGAAAGTCCCTAATATATATAATCGCGGAAGAAAAAGGGGGCGTTTTTGATTTATTTTAATGAGGGGAAGAAAGGGTAGTGGCCTTATATTAAAGGAACAGCTAAGGAGAAAAGCAACATACTTCTTAGTTGGTTTGAAATTTAACAGTTAAATGTTAGCCTGTACCTTAGGTCAGTCTATTTTGGAGGTATTCGCTAAACTTTGCTGACCGGAGATTGGACTAATAATTTTTTTCTACGCCAAATCGCAACTCGCAAGGCGCACGAGCTACGCCCGCGCTGTTGCTCAAACAGGCGATTTGGCTACGAAAAAAGTTATTAGTCCAATCTCCTCCCCGGTAACTTTAAAAGAAACAAGCAAAAACTCTAAAGCCTCGTAAAAGCTAAAGTCCAGCGGAGCCAACCCAATAAATTAGCTTTCCGTGGCTTGCACCTTTACTTCCGTTGCCAAATTACTCTGCATAGTACCAAAAGCATCTAACGCGCCAGTCTTATGACTGTCCGCACCTTGAGTTTGTTTCAACTCTAACATATTTTCAAAACTGCCCTCTAAAAAATTCTGCTTTTCCTCATCAAGAACAGCTTGCCTAGTTTCGCTTGACTGCCTCCATACTCTCATTGTGATTGAGTGAAGGCATTGCTTGTCTATATTCATGCCTAAGTATTCTCCTTTTCTATAGAAGGGGTTCAATTGATTACACTCGAAAATAATAGCCTATATATTATATCGGCTACTATTAAAAAAGAGTTAGTTATTCGCTTCACTCATTTTTTTTGACATCAAAGCCCCAAATATATATAATAATTCCATGGAAAAAACTCTACTAATAAAAGCACGAGCAAAAATCAACCTAAGCCTAGATATACTGCAAAAGCGTCCAGACAACTACCACAACCTGTCATCGGTAATGCAAAGCATAAGCCTACACGACAGCCTAGTACTCAAAAAGTCGGACAAACCTGGCATCCACATAAAAACAAACTGCCCAAACCTCCCCACAGACGAGGGCAATTTGGTTTACCGTGCCGCCCAGCTTCTTCTCGGCAGTGGGCAGGGGCTCTGCATAGAGCTTGAAAAAAACATCCCGGTGGCCGCGGGGCTTGCCGGCGGCAGTAGCGATTGCGCCGCTACCCTTCTAGGCCTAAACGAACTACTAGAACTTAATCTACCAAAAGAAGAACTACTAAAACTAGGAAGCAAACTAGGCGCGGACGTCCCCTTCTGCATCTTTTGCCACACCGGCGGGACAGCCCTAGCCGAGGGCATAGGCGATATACTAACACCATTAAAAGACCACCCGGAAGTATGGATCGTACTGGTAAGGCCGCCTGTATTCGTATCCACCAAAGAGATTTTCTCCAACTGGAGAAGCCCCAACCAAGCCCAAACCCCGGCCATGCTAAAAGCCATAAACTCCGGAAACCTAGAAGCCATAGCCGCCAATCTATCCAACGGGCTTGCCGAAAAAAACATGAGCCTAATATCAGCCCTACAAAGCCAAGGCGCAATAGGCACTAACATGACCGGAAGCGGCCCAACGGCCTACGCCTACTACAAAACGGAATCAACAGCCATAGCGGCGATTGACTATATAAAACAAAAATATCCTGACTACAATACTTACCTAGCAAAACCCGAAAAATGAGGAGAGATGTTATGAAGATCCTGACCTTAACACTAATTTTCACATTACTTTTAGCAAGCAGTGTACAAGCCACTTCCTTTAGGGACGTACCGGCAAACCACTTTGCCCTAGAGGCTATCAGATGGGTTTCAAGCCCTGCCAACGGAAGCTATATGGTGGGCGATGCCGCCAACAACTTCAATCCAGGCCGGGTAATGGACTCCTTCGAGACGGCAATAACCCTGGCCATGTCGGCTGGCTTCAAATACTCGCCGGCAAGCATAACCCCGGCAGAGCAAGCTTTCTTTGACCGCGCCTACGAAAGGCACGGCCAAATGCTAAGAGACTTAGCCACACAGCACCCCAACTGGCGTTCTGCCGCTAACCGGGAAATTGCCTTCTTATTAGAATTAGGCATTTTAAGCCCCAACGATCTAGCTAACTTCATGAGTAGCGCCCCCGGCGGAACCGAAGTAGCCTCGCGCCTAACTAAAGAAGCGGCGGCCGCTTTTATGATGCGTCTTTCCGGCAATCGCGAAGCGGCGGCGGCACTGACCATGCCCCCGGCTACTCCGTTTAGCGACGATGCCGACCTTAACCCAATGTACCGAAGATACGCCTACCTAGCTCACGAGCTGGGCGTGGTAACAGACTACGACGGCGCATTTCTTCCCGGCAGACATGTATCAAGAGCCGAGCTTGCACAAATGTTCCACAGCCTGCGCATAGCCGCACCGGGAACCCCCGGGGCCATAGAGCAGGCCGCTACTTCCGATGCCTCCACCACGCCTGTTCCCCCTGTTCCCCCTGCGCCTACGCCAAGCCCATTCGCAAGCACCTTCCACGGAACAATTGAAGATGTGCAGGAAGATGGCATTCAAATAACCTCGGAAAGAGGCACAGAGCTACACCCGTTCAGCAATAATCCGATTGTGGTAGTAGATAACGTGCGCCAGCAAAATGCCAGCGCTCTTGAAGCAGGTATGCTGGTCGCGGTCGGCCTTAACGCCGAAGGGCAAATTATCAGCCTGCTGGCGCGTTCCGACGCACCTACTGTTACATTAGTAACAGACGGGCCTGTACCACCTAGCCTAATTGACACTAGAATTGACACTAGGGCCATCACCGTTTTGCCGCCTACCTTGACTGTTCCAAGCATAAACATAGTATGGCTACGCGGCGAAGGGATAATTACAGCCGTCACCGTGCCGCCCGCACAGCCTACTGTCAGCATACAATCTTCCAGCGTGCGCTTGCTGACCGGGGAAGTGGTTACAGAAGAAAAGCTATTCCCGGTAACCGAACACACCAGTATTATGCGCGATGGCGAAGTTGTGCCTTTAAGCGACATCCGCCTGGGCGAAATTGTTACCTTTCTATATAGCGACTACGCCGAAAATATTCTGCACGCCGTGCATCTGCCAGAACGCAACCTCAGCATACACGGTGATTTAGTAGGCGATCTATCCGAAATTGACGGAATTTTAGAAGAAATACACATAACCCGGCATCAAGACGCCATAATGGTACGCCGCGAGGACGGCTTACCGATAAGACTAATACTACCGTCGGAGGTTTTCGACATATATCTGCTACGCCTGGGCATGAACCTGGAATTAAGCCTAAATAACCGAATAATTTCAGAGCTAACAATAGCAAACGGAGGCGCGGGCACGGGCTTTGTAGCCACAATCCAGTCCTTACGCCACGGGCATACGATGGTAGTAAGCCACAGCGAGGATAACCGCCGCCAGACTATCCGCGTAGACGGCAACACAATAAACACCGCCACCGGCGAAACACTATATCTTCGTGATCTTAGAACGCAAACGCGTTTGTATATCGTACTCGCAGAGGACAGTAATATAGCACGATCAGTAACTGTCCTACCCTAAGGGGTGAAACTATGCCAGATTTTAAACCTATTCCAAAGCCGCAAGGTATGAAAAAGCCAAGCCCGCGCAAGCGGGAAGCGGTCGGAAAAGCGCCTGTAAAGGTAGTGCCGCCTAGAATGATAGAATATCAGCCTAGGCGTGCTAGGCCTGTAAAAGTTTCGCCTGCTCAGCGTTACGCCGGCAAGGCTTATCGTTTCATGCGCAAAAGAGGCGGAGCCATAATAAGCCTGGGCGCGGCGGCGCTTTTAGCTGTGGCGGTAATCGGTTTCTTAATCTGGTCACTAGCCGGCAACAACGCCCTAGCAATATATTTGGGCGATGAACACTTCGCCTACATAGCCTTTTCCCAGGAAATGACAGATACTATCCTAACGAGCGAGGCTGTAAACCGCCTACAAGCGCGGGAAAACGCACAAGTTTTAATAAACGAGGAAATTACCATACGCCCGGCCAGCGCCAACCAGCGCGATATTTTGCCATTTAACGAAGCGGTAGAACGCCTTGCGGCGGATCTAACGTTCAGACTAGTAGGTACAGCCATAGAAGTAGACGGGGAGCGCAAAGCGGTACTACGTAGCGAGCGCGATGCCGAAGATCTAATATGGCGCTTGCAATCCCCCTTCATGCAAGGCCACGCGGACGACTATTATCTAGTAGAGTTTGTAGAAGATTTCCGCACAGTAAGCGCCCCTGTCATGGAGGAGGACATAGCCACAATAGAGTCAGCCCTAGCTCTGCTTGACGGAAATGTAGTTATGCTGACAGAATATGTAGTACAGTCCGGCGATAATTTAGGCTCCATAGCGCTTAGGCACAACACCACACTAACCCAAATATACGCAGATAACCCAAACGTAACAGCCGCAACAATACTAAGGGTTGGTGATATACTGTCGGTACGCTCTGTTCAGCCGTATCTATCGGTACGTACTGTAAAGCTTGTAACAAGTAGCGAGACTATTCCCATAGAAAATGATTATCACGATAACCCGGTAGAACCCTCCACCTTCCGAGAGGTACTGGAAGAAGGCGCAGAGGGCGAAGTATCAGTAGTAACGCAAGTCACCAGAATAAACGGAATAATAACAGAACAACGACAAGTGTCCTCGCAGACGATACGGGAAATGGTACCCGGAATAGTAATAAGGGGAACTGGCTAGGAGGTAAAGATATTGGAGAAAATTCTAATAGTAGACGATGAAAAGAATATTGTAGATATAGTGGCCTACAACCTAAAAAAAGAAGGCTACGAAACAATAGAAGCCTACGACGGCGAGGCTGGCTTGCAGCTGGCCACTTCGGAAAATCCGGATTTAATACTACTGGATATAATGATGCCCAAGCTAGACGGCTTTGAGGTATGCCAGCGGGTAAGGGAAAAAGATCCCACTGTACCGGTAATAATGCTAACCGCAAGAGTAGAGGAAGTAGACAAGGTAATGGGCTTAGAAATGGGCGCGGATGATTATATAACCAAGCCCTTTGGAGTAAAAGAGCTGGTAGCGCGTGTTAAAGCGAACCTAAGACGCCGCAAGGGAGCAAATGAAAAAGCAAGCGGCAAATCTATTTTAAGCTTCGGCGACCTAATAATTAATCAGGACCTATACGAAATACGCCGCGGCGGCGAGCTAATAGAATTAACGCGCCGCGAGTTTGAGCTGGTAATCTACATGGCCACCCAAAACGACCAGGTATTTACCCGCGAAAATTTATTGGAAAATGTATGGGGCTACGAGTATCTAGGCGATGTACGCACGGTAGATGTAACCATACGCCGCTTACGCACCAAGCTAGAACTAAACCCCAACGAGCCGCAATATGTACTGACAAAAAGGGGAGTAGGCTACTACTTTATGAGTAATGATTAGTATTCGTGTAAAAATGGTATCCATATGTGCAGCCGTAGTCCTCATAGTAATGAGCGTCAGCGGCTCTTTTATGCTGTTAAACGTGCGAAATACGGAACGGGAAAACGCACAAGATCAGCTATCAAGCAGAGCGGCCTCAGTAAACGCGCAGATAGTACAGCCCTTCCCGCCAGGCGAATGGATAAGGGAATTTGAACTACGCCACCCAGCGGGCGGGCACGATATTCAAGAGATAGTACTAAGCGCCACAGGCATAGTGATAGCCCCGCTAGAATTCTGGGAGCCGCACTTTAACTTTAACGACCAGGCGGTAATAGCGGCAATAGCGGGCGAGCCGGGCTTTTCTTTCGGAGTACGAGGCCCCGACCTAAACGGAAACGAGCAGGAATGGATAGTATACGCCATGCCGGTAGAACGCGACGGAACCCGCTATATAGTCTATACCAGAATGAACGCAAGAGCCATAAACGACAGCCTTTCGCAACTAACCGAATATATAGTAATGATGGTACTAATGGCGCTGGTGATAACGGTTCTTTTGTGGTTCGCCTTAGCCAACACGCTAAGCGCGCCGATAGTAGGCCTAACGCGCAGTGTAAGAGACATGGCGCAAGGCGATTTCGACAAGGAAATAACAGTCCAAAGCCGTGACGAAATAGGCCAGCTAACAGAAAGCTTTAACCACATGGCCAAGGAACTAAACACAATGGTATCGAGCCTAGCGCTTGAGAAGAACAAGCACGAGGCAGTATTGCATAACATGACAGACGGAGTATTGGCCTACGATGCCGAGGGCAATATAATCCACGCAAACAGCACAGCCAGCGCCCTTTTAGCCTTCGACGACCTAGAGGAACTTAGCCTAAAAGAAATGCTACCCAATTTAGGTTTCGAGCCGGAGGAAGTGACGACAATAAGTCCGAACCAGGTAATAGAATCCAGCTTCGCGGCCAGCGACAGATTTATACGCGCACATTGTTCGCCCTACACCAATCAACTGGGTTTGGTAGACGGCTTTGTAATAGTGCTACAAGACATAACCAAGCACGCCAGACTAGACAACATGCGCCGGGAATTTGTAGCAAACGTATCCCACGAGCTACGCACCCCTTTGGCGTCTATATGTAGCTACGCAGAAACCCTATTAAACGGCGCATTGGAAGAACGTGAAACTTCCGAAAATTTTCTGAAAGTAATAGATTCCGAAGCCAAGCGAATGTCAGTACTAGTAACAGACCTACTAGAGCTATCCAAGCTAGACGACGCAGAAAGCCCGGAGGACATGGAGATAGTAGACCTAGTAGGCATAGTAAGGGGCGCAGTAAAGCAGTGCATGGTAAGCGCAGAAGAAAAAAGCCAGCAAATAACATTTGAAGAGCCAGGAAAGCCCTATTTTATAGAAGCGGCGCCAAGCCGAATGAATCAAGTATTAGTAAACATACTATCAAACTCAGTAAAATACAGCCAAGAAAACACGCTAATAGACGTAAACATGGAAGAAACAGACCGCTTTTACAGGGTACTAATAAGAGACCACGGAATGGGCATAGCCAAAGAGCATTTATCCAGAATTTTCGAGCGCTTTTACCGTGCGGATAAAGCGAGATCAAGAGCCATGGGCGGCACAGGCCTAGGTCTGGCAATCGCCAAGGAAATAATGGAGGCTCACGGCGGCCGCATAAGCGCGACCAGTGAGCCAGGTGTAGGAACAGTAATGGTGCTTAGGTTCAATAAATATGTAGAGTTATAAATACAGCGCCATTTTATCAATGGCCTGGCTTTCTATCATAAGCTCGCCGTGTTCGGCCAGGTAGTTTTCGCTTAAGGCGGTCGATATATGTTTCTCGCCGTATTCGTGTAGAACAGTTTCGGCCTCTATTAGGGCGAAGGTAGCGCCGGCGTCCTCTTGAATTACAAGGAAGTAACGCGAATCGCATTTATACAAACGACTTTGCCCCATAAAGTAATCTTGCAAGCGCTTAGCCGCCAGAACAGCATCGTCCATTTGCCCAAATGAGAATACCGATAAGTTTTCCGTCTGCTGGGAAGGGTCAGTATTAGACTCATGCAGACCATGGGTCTTAAATAAATCAGCACTATGTGCTTCCGGCAGAAGATTAAAGGGTCGTTCTTCCTCCATAGCGCCGGATATTTTTGTGACAACAATAACCACATGACTTTTACCGAGCGGCATAGCCTCAACCATCAGCGGCGTGTTATCAGATTCAAAGTTACACTCCATATGCGCCTGTCGCATCATTTCCTGAAACAGCCTGTGCGTCTTTTCAGAGCCATAGGCCAGCTCGTTTATTTTGATATTTCTGTCCTCCAGGTCGTTTCGTGATAAGTAAAACTTTACCTGTGTCTCGCTTATTTTTTCAATTCTCATATTATATGCCCCCAGTTTGTCTAAAGGAGTTGCTATACGCAGTATAATGAAGAATGTTGCGATTGTAAAGAGGCAACTATTAACACCCACGGAAATCAATTTTCACAACAGAAGATAACATTAAGTAAATAAAGTGGTTCAAGGGTGCAGTCCAGCATGATTTTTGAAATGGGTCGTTTGTTGTTGG
>Ga0209755_10002302_pt1 | contig 26603 bp, 34 predicted proteins | sample TergutCo191P1_FD_187301 | JGI IMG/M metagenome (GOLD analysis project Ga0209755, IMG submission 187301) | Cornitermes sp. P1 segment gut microbial communities from Petit-Saut dam, French Guiana - Co191P1 (SPAdes) (version 2) | ecosystem: Host-associated > Arthropoda: Insects > Digestive system...
CCACATTTTTAGCCGCCGCCCACCCGGCCGATTTTCAGCAGGAGGAAACGTAATGGCGACGATTGTGGGATTGGCGATACTGGCCGCGGTCATAGCGGCGGTCGGGATCGCGGTTTGGAAGCTGGAAAAGCCGGGCGGGGAAACCGCCGGCTTTCCGGCGAGCAGGAGGAACAGGTGAAGGAAAACCGGGGGGAAGAAACGATGACGAAGCGAAGGCACGTGGCGGGAAAGATGTTCCGTACCAGAAAAGAGGCCGTTGCGTATAGGCGGACAATCCTTGCCGTCACCTTTGGCGGGTGGGTTTTGGCAATGGTTTTTGCGGGGATGTGGGTTTATGAGCGTTGGATACTCTAGCGTGAAACACGGCTGCAAGTGGCGCCAGAAGACGAAGGGCATACCGTGCGGGGAGCCGTGCAAGGGCCGGGAATGCCACCTGTACAGGTACCTCGATGATGAGGAGAAGGCCGGCAAAAAACGCGGGAGGGGTTCGAGATGAAGACCAGCATGACCTATTCCCCCTGCTCTTCCGGCTTGGGCTTCGGGGGGCGGCCCGGCGGCGGAGCGTTTTTGATCACCTCAAAGGCTTCTGCTGGGTATAGCGCATCCCTGCTTATCGGTTTTAAGCCAGCGTTATACAGGAGCTTCTTTACCGCATCAGTTTTCTTATTAAGCCTTTCCGCCATATCGCGGACGGTAAGGAACTCTTCGCCGTTTATCAGCATCGTCTTTATTATCGGCATAATATCGAAAAATATAACCCATGGGGAAATTTTACTTGACAAACGTGTAGTGGAACCCATGAGATATTCAGGAAAATTTCACCAGAGGGGAAATTTTATATTGACATAATTTTCCCTGCGGGGGATAATTAAAACGTCGGACGATAACCGACTGACAGAGGGTCAAAGAATCGAAGAGTCCTTAGCGGGACTTACGGCGGCATTGACCCCCGCCTTCCGGCCTTATCACCCGGAGTCCCGCTAAGGGCTTTTTTTAGCCTAAAAAAAACGATAGGGGGTCTTTTATGAAGAGTTATCTGGAGCAAGAGCACGGCGAGGGGATCCGCGCCGCGGGGATTAGGCCGCTCATGGCCGCGGTGGTGACGCGCGCCGTCATGGACGTGGCCGGCAGGAAGCCGGCATGCGGCGAGGCCGAGGCGACGCGCGCAATGGCGTTCATCCTGAGCGAGAGGTGCCGGCTGCTGTGCATGGACGTCGGCATCGACTGCGAGGCGCTGCGGAATAAGACCGCGACGCTGTACCGCGACAGGCTGCTGAAGCCCATAAGGAGGACGGCATGAGCAACAAAGTGGGCGATCTCTGGAACCGTCTTTTCGAGATGTCGAATCGGCTTATGGACAAGGATCTGACGGGCGAGGAGCTCAGGGACGAGCTTGCCAGAATGGACGGGCTGTACAAGGCGTCCAAGTCCGTCATCGACCTGACCAACGCCGTGACGAGGATGCGCGTCGTCGAGAAGTCCGAGGGCATCGGCCTTCCCGTCCTGTTCACGGACATGGGGGAAACCGCGCCCTCGGCGCCGGCTGTCCCCGAGGATCCCTGCCCCGGCAGAAGGCGGCCGCTGTTGCCGGGGATGAGGGCGTAGCGCATGAGGAAATACCGCAAGTTTACCGAGGAGGAAAAACTTTTCCTCGGTGAAGCGATAAAAGAACGGCGCCTATCCGAGGTCACGGAGATATTCAACGAACGCTTCAACCCGCCCGCCACGAAGGGAATGTTGCAGGATCTTTGCGAACGTCTCGGACTAAGGTGCAACTACCCAAACAGAACCCTGCCCGTTGGCAGCGAAAGGATGAAGGCAGGGTGCGTTTACATAAAAGCCGCTGGTGGGTCATGGAGAAACAGGCTGGCCGTCCTATGGGAGAAGGCGAACGGGGAGGTCCCGAAAGGCCATGTGGTGATACCCGCCGACAGGGACATGTGCAACACGTCCCCTGACAATCTGTTGCTGGTATCGCTGGCGGAGCTTGCGGTGATGAACAACAACGGCCTCTATTCCACCGACCCCGACATCACCAGACTCGGCCATGTCACGGCGAAAATGCGCATCGCCGCAAGCAGAGCCGTTAGGGAGAAAATGGAGAAGCGGAATCTACGGCACTACTTTACCAGAAAAACGATCAAAGGAGGAAAGTGATGTCAAGATCACGTAAAAAAAGACGGCGCATACCGCCCAAACGCGACGCGGCCGAAAGGCGAGGCGACGCGGGGGCGGTTGACGAAAATCCAAACCGTCTGGATGAACTGAAACGACGGAGGGACGAGCTTTCCATGCTGGAGGAAAACGAGGCTCAATATCTGGCGGCGGAAGTGGAATCCGCCTTCAACGTGTCGCTCACCGAGCTCGGCGTAAAAAGGGCGAAGGCGCTTATCAGGGAACACTCCCTGACAGAGTGCTTGGATATGATACGCAGGCTTTCGGTGGAGAGCGTTCCCGAAAAGCACGAGCGCAACGTCATAGGCTATCTGGGGCGGTGCCTGTCGATACGGGACGCTGGCATAAACAGGCCGCACCTGAAAGACACGTTCTACATCAGAAAAATCCTTCTTAACAGGTTTGAACCGAAATGGCACCAGAGGGCCGTTCTGGTAACGGAGATAGAGGAACGCCTGGCGGCGGGCGTTGACAGGTTCTGGCTGATAGATTGCGCAAGATCGTGCGAATCCATCTGGCAGTTTTTGGAATGGATAGGGGAAGGGTGAGCGGATGGACAAACACGCGCCAATGAATTTCGTTTCGTTTTTTTGCGGACATATCTTATCACGCATGGCTTATGTTAAGAAACCATGCGCCGAAAGCGAAAATTATTATTTTTTCTTATTCTTCTTCTTAGATAAAAAAGAAAAAAGAATAGAAGAAAATAATAATTTCGGAGGAGAGGGAAGATGGGAACGCCGGTTTTGATTCTGGGGCCTTCTGGTTCGGGCAAGTCAACGAGCCTGCGGAATTTCCCCGATGCAGCTATAGTCAACGTCTTGGGCAAACCCCTGCCATTCAAAAGGCACGAGGGGTTCAAGAGCGTCACGACCGACGACATGAAAAGGATCGCGGACATCATAACGGAGGCCAAGACAAAGTCCGTCGTGATCGACGACAGCGGATACTGCCTGACGAACTACTACAAGCGCAACGCGTTCGCCCGCAATTTCGACGTCTACACCGACCTCGCCCTTGGTTTTTCCAACATGGTCGAGGCGGCGATGGGCAGGGGCGACGACTGCATAACCTACTTCATGATGCACGTCGAGGAAACCCAGTCGGGGGCGATCCAGCCGTTGACGGTGGGGAAGTTCCTGAACGAGAAGCTAAACCTCTGCGGCATGTTCACCGTCTGCCTGATCTCCGCGTACGATTCGGGCCGATACGTTTTTCGGACTCAGACGGCGGGCAACGATCCGGCGAAAAGCCCGATGGGGATGTTCGGGGCAGGCCAAATCGACAACGATCTTAAAACGGTTGACGACGCCATAAGGGATTACTACGACATGGGAGGCAAGGGGGAAAAGGCATGACGGCGCATACAAAGTTTCCGAAATACACGGACGGCAACACCTCGCTGCTGGCGGACTGGGTCATAAACCATCCCAGAAGGGACGGCCCGGAGGGCGAGACCCTCAAGGAACGGATGGAGCGGTGGGACAGGGAACGCGCGGAAAAGGCCGCGGAACCCGTCCCCAACCCCTGCCCGTTCTTTTCCTGCGACGACGGGCACCTGTACGTGGAAAAGGCATGGAGCGGGCAGGGCTGGCAGGTGCAGTGCGAGGTGTGCAAGGCGCGGGGGCCGATCATGTTCACGCTTGCCGAGGCCGTAAACGCATGGAACAAAGTGGCCCTGATGACGATCGAGGCGAGGCGGAGCGCGTAATGACTATAGGACCCGGCAATGTCCCGCAGCTTAAATCAGAGGCAGCGAGGGCGATAGCGTTCAAAATGGCGACGGCCTCCATGGAGTGGAACGACGCCAATTACCGCTCCGCTTTGCGTAAACACATCGACAATGACCTGTCGGATGTCTACGTCAAAGACGAGCCCATCGGTTCGTACAAGGATTTCATCGAGTTTTTCGAGACGGGTAACGGCAAGAAGCAGACCTATATCGTTTACAACGAGGAAATAGGGAACGCACAGGAGCACGCCGCCAAACAATGGTCGGCGCAGAACAGGTACGAAGGTTTCACCGAAAAAAACAGGATTGATTTCTGCGAGGCATTCGCCACGTACGCCCAAAGCGTGACGGCGAGCGAAACCTCGGTCAAGATCCTTTTTTCCTTCGTCCAGCAACTGGCATGGCAGCTGCGCGGCCATAAGATCGAAAACCGCCACTGCGTCCTTCTGCAGTCCGCGGCGCAGGGGACGGGCAAAAGCCAAGCGGTGAGCGCAGCGGAGATCGCCATGAGACGGATGGGCTTCATCGTCGCGGAAAGCGGTTTCAAGGGGCTGTGCGGAACCGGCGACGGCGGCGGCTTCGCCGCGTCCGGCTCCTTTCTCAACGTCATCAAGGAAAACAGGGATTCGTCAAGTTTTTACAATATCGATCAGACCGTCCTCAACAACATCATCGACCAGTTCAGATACACGGCGGTGGCGAAGTACGTGCAGGCCGTGCAGGTCAAAAGCATCACCAACATAATAGCCGCCGGCAACGCAATGCCCAAATGGGCCGATCGCAGGTTCGCCACGGTGCGGTTCTCCTCCCTGCCGTTCCACGAGCAGGGGGAAAAAGCGGACGCCGGAAAGATGGCGGAGGCCTTCGAGACGATGCTTAGGCTATGCCCGCCGATAACGATGTACGATTTCAACCACGGCATCGACGCCGCCAACAGCGCAAGCGTCATGGCTCTTGGCAAGGAGTACGAGACCCTTTGCGCCATGTTCGACGACGGGGCGGAATGGGTGACGAAGTTCAAGCTGGCGAACGAGGCTAAAACCTCCGAAAAGAACGCGGCCCGGCTTTTGAGGTTCATGTGCGAAAAAGGCTATCTGAGCAACGAGATAACAAAGTACAGAAAGACCGGTCAGCCCCTTTCGGCCTTGTCCGGTTATTTCGTAGATGCGGAAGACGAAAAGCTGATCGATGCGGAATACGTCAAAACATTTTTCGACAAGATAGACTTCGACCCCATCCCCGAGACAAAGCCGTCGGGGTACGGGTTCGCGCCGCAGTATTGCAGGGATATCTACTCGGAACCGACCGAGACGTTCGGGGGGCAGGAGTACGAGGTGATAAACCCGGTGGATCTGGGGGCGGAGCTGAAGCAGGGCTGGAAAATCCGCCGCCGCGACGAGCTGTGCGTGACCCTCAAGAACCTCATCTTCGAAAGCGACACGCTGTCGCGGGAAAAACAATTCAAGCTGGCGGAGGAGCTGAAGGAGGCGGGGGTGATAAACCGCGCCGTGTGGAGCGGCGGCAAGTCCCTGCACATGCGCGTGACGCTGGCCGACGCGCCCGACCCGGGGGAGCCAGACGCGCTGAAAAAATACTCCTTCATCTGGGATTTGCTCAACAAAAGGTTCTTCGGCGGCGCGGCCGACACGCAGTGCAAGAACCCGTCAAGGCTCTGCCGCGCCCCGATGGGCGAGAGAAGGATGCCCGGCGGGAACGTCGAGCTGCAGTACCTGCACTACGAAAGCGCCTTCCCCTTGGAATACATGGCGGACTGGAGGGACGAGTACGAGGCCGACGCGATCGCCAAGAAAGCCGCCGAGACGAAATGGGACGCGTATTTCTCAAGCGGGCGGTTCAAGAACGGGGCGGTGAACCAAGCGGCGCAGATGTTCGAGGCGGGGCTTGTCAGGGACGGCGAAAGGCACAAGCTTCTGCCGTCAGCGATAGGAAGCTGGCAGGCGCACGGCTACGAGCTGGGGAACATCCTGCCCCACATAGAAAAAGCCGCCGCAAACGACAGCGCGGCCGAAAGGAACGAGCTTGTCAACTACGCAAAAAAACTGTGGAGGCACGAGGCATGACGCGATCAGGCACCTTGGACGAAAAGGAGCGCTTCGACGAACGCGCGGGCATCTACGAATTCGACGCCGGACTGCCCCGCGAACAGGCGGAGCTTTTGGCGTGGCAGGAGATTCTACAAAAACGGGACGCCGCGCGCGCGGGCGAAAGCAACAAAACCGCGCTCATGGCGTACCTGACCCGAAACGGCGGCTCCGCGTATCTGGCGGCCATATACGCGGAGGGCGACGACAGGGGCATGGTGGACGCGGCGATAGCGGCGTTGGAGGCCGACGGCAGGGTAAGGGTGGTGCCGGCGAGGGTGAGGATGTACGGCGTGGAGATAATAGACCAGAACGGCGAGTGCGTGATCGCCAACTTTGGGGCAAGGTTTTTCGCCGGCGGCAGGTGGTACGAAAGCAAGGCCGCGTGGGCCAAGGCGTGGAGGCTGCGGTAATGGCGAAAAGGTTTTTCGAGTTCCAGCAGAAAGCCATAGGCGCAGTCTGCGCCGAGGCCGACATTGCCAAGCGGATACTTCTGCAGCTGCCCACCGGGGCGGGAAAGACCTTCGTGGCGGCGAACATAGCGCACTGGCTGCGGGAGGAGCGCAAATGGAACATATGGTTCGTCGTCCCCCGTCTGGAACTGCTCGGACAGGCGAGAAAGGAATTCGTCGAGAACGGGAACAACCCGTGCGGGGAGATATCCGCGAAAAAAACGACGCCGAACGTCTACACGATGCTGAGCGCGGACACGCTGGCGATCCGCCTTAAAAACGGAGCGACGTTCCCCGCGCCGCAGTGCGTGTTCTTCGACGAGACGCACATAGGGCTGGAAAGGATTGCGGGGATCACGCGGCATTATCCGCAGGCGTGCGTCATAGGCCTGACGGCCACGCCCGAAAGGATGAGCGCGAAGGACAAGATGCCGCTGTCGCATTTCTACCAAAGGTTTTTCTTCGCCGAGGAATTCGGAGCGGACATACCCTCCCTCGTGGAACTGGGGCGGCTGTCTCAAATCAGGTACTACCTCGCTCCGCAGGCCCAGAAATGGAAACCCGAGTACGACAGGTTCGGGAACCTCCTCAAGTCGAGCATAGACGCGCAGAACGTCCTGTTCGGCGACGTGGTGTCGGAGTACCAGCGTCTGGCGAACGGCAAGCGCGGGCTGGGGTTCTGCAACTCCGTGAAGCAGGCCTACGACATGGCGGGGCTGTTCAACGCGAGGGGCGTGCCGGCGGACGGCATAGACGGAGGCGAGAGCGTGAAGAAGCGCAGGGACAAAATCGACAGGCTCAAAAGCGGCGAGCTAAAGATGCTCTGCTGCGCCGACCTTCTGACCTACGGGTGCGACATACCGGAATGCGAGTACGCCTTCTCCGTGCGCCCCTGCAAGAACTCCCGCGCCCTTTTCATGCAGATAGTCGGGCGCATCATGCGTGTCGCGAACGGGAAGGAGGCGGGGATATTCTGCGACCACGTCATGATGGGCGAGAACCACAGGCAGGACGGGCGGCTGCTGTTCAACGTCGAGAGCATAAGGTGGGACATCAAGGGGCTTAACAGATACGACCCCACCCTGCCGTGCGTGCTTATAGGGCAGGAACCCAAGGAAGGGTGCGAGAAAAAATGCCAGAAGAACTGCGGGCTTTACGCCGACGCCAAGAAGCTCGACAGGTGCACGGCAAGGGGCATGGCGAGATTCGCCGCCTGCGAAAAGGAAGGGTGCCTGAAAAACTGCGCGCTGTACCAAGCGAAGGACGCGACGCCCGAGCTGTTGCAGATACACTGTAGGCTCATAGAGGACGAAAGGGAGAAAATCCACCAGGAAAACAGGGGGAGGCTGAAAACGGCCATCGACGCGAAGGACGTGGCGACGGCGACCGAGGCGTACATGGCTATGGGCAAGAAGCCCCTTGGCGTGTTCTTCCTGTTCGACGAAAGGTACAAGCTGGACACCGAGGAAAAGCGCGTGTTCGTTCTGGAGCGCATAGCGACGGCGGCGAACTTCAAGGACTCGTGGGTCGCGTGGGCGAGCGGCTGGACGGCGCAACAGGCCAGGCCCGGGTTTAATTTTTGAGGCTATCCGTTCTGAACGGATAATCAAATAAAGCAGCGGGAAAACCCGCAAGGAGAGCGAAGATGATATTTGGAGACTATCAACCCGAGGATCCGGGCAACGGCCAATTCAACGTCAAGGCCGGCTGGCAGAAAGCGACGATCACCGCCGCCGAGGAGGGGAAGGCGCAGAGCGGGAACGCGATGCTGACCCTTTCGGCGAAAACGGAAACAGGCGCGGAGCTGAAGTACGCGTACCGGATAGTGGCCGGCAACTCGTTTTTCAACCGCCACCTGTCGGCGGTGCTGGCGGCCTGCAAGATGCCGGTCAAGGCCGGCGGCGTGAACGGCTCGGATTTCGTGGGCAGGGCGGCGGAGGTCTACATAGACAGGCAGCCCAACGGGTCGGGCAAGTCCTACTGGGCGATCCTGAACTGGGCGTACATCGACAAGCAGGGGCAGCGCAAGCAGCTGTTCGACGACGACTACGTCGAGGAGCAGAAGAACAAAAAGCCGGCCCCCTACGAAAAGGGCAGCCCCCTGGACAAGCAGGCGAAGGCGCAGGAAGCGGATCCAAACTACGTGCCGTTTTGAACAACACCGCCGCCCATTCCGTCATGGTTGACGCGATACTAAGGAACCTCCGCGCCGCAAACATAGCGGCGTGGAAGAACAGCCCCGTGAAAGCCTGCGTGAACGGGCGGTGGGTTCAATACGGGATAATCGGACAGGCCGACATATCGGGGCTGCTCCCCGACGGCAGAAGGCTTGAAATCGAGGTGAAAACGGGCAAGGGGAAACAGACCCCGGCGCAGAAGATGTTCGAGAACACGATCCGCAGAAACAACGGAGTGTTTGTCCTGGCCGGCAGCGTCGAGGATGCGATGAAGGCCGTGAATGGCTGAGGCAAAATTCAAGGCGTTGGAGCAGGAGGCATTGGGAAAAAATGTTCATTGTCACTATTGAGATGAAATGCGACGAATGCGGTGCGTCTTACGGGGCTAAGAAATTCGAGCATCCCTACGTGGACATAGGGAACGAATCGGACTTGATGGCGGAAGATTCGATATATGACGGCTGGATGCACCCCGAACATGACGGCAGCGATATCTGTCAGGGATGCGCGGAGCTTTTGGGCCATGCCGATGACGAATAGCCGCCCTTCAGGAAATGTATTCATATAGCGCCTGCCGTAATCACAACATGAAGAACTAAAGACCCAATCACGCTGACCGCCCGATCTCGGACTGAAAACCCAGTGCTAACGAAGCCTGCCGCCGCAAGCGAGATAGTGCAGGCGACGGCGAGATGCCCCATTTGTTGCCAGCACCCCCATGTGTCCGTGCATAGGCCTGGTGTCATTCCTCATTTTTTTTCTGAAGGGAGACAATTATTTTCTTTTGCTCCCTGTTTTCGGGCTTTTGCCCCCATGCAAGAAAATATAGAAGAGTTTTTCTGCGGTTTTGTATTTCAAAACCCCGTCTTGAAATTTTGGAATACAAAAAAAAATAATAGTCGCAAGCGTATCTGTTCCTAATGAATGTTCGTTTTGCGAAATATTAATATTTTGTGTCGCAAAAAGCCATTATTATTTTTTTTTGTCAGCGGGGTCTAGAGGGAGAAGGCTTCGACAACAAAAAATAATAATTTTTCTTCTTTTTTGCTATTGTTTATTTTCCCTAGAAGAAAAAAAAGATAGACAAAAGAGAAGAATTAGAGAATTTTTCTACGGTTTTGTATTTCAAAACCCCGTCTTAAAATTTCTGAATACAAAAAAAAATAGTCGTCGAAAATGAATAGGCATAATTTTCATATTCCCAGAACGGGATATTTAGCGCATCTTATCAACCGTAGTCGGCTTTTTGGCCCTCGTCTCCGGGCGGTCCCGTCACTTCATCGTTATATTGTTGGTTTATATCTACATTATTATGCGGACGTTTCCTCGGCCTGCCCCTTCCGGGGGTTTTCTTGATGTCCTCGAACGCCGCTAGGTCATAGATGGCCTCGTAGGATATCGGCTTGTGTCCGCGGCGCAGAAGGCGCATTTCCACGGTTTTCCTTGCCAAACCCAGCTCCCGCGCCATTTCGGATATCGTGATACCCTTCATGCCACATTATCGGCAGATATATGGGCAAAAAGTAGGCGGAAACCCACATTTCCTCTTGACATATTGTTGGTTTATATCTACAATAATTGAATATGGGCAAAAGGGCCCATGTTGCCATTTCATCTGTAAAACAGATGGATAACTGATGGGAGAGGGGACATGGCGAATCCGTTTCAGAAAAACGATCCTCGCATAAACCGCAGGGGCAGGCCCCGCAAGGGCATGTGCCTCACGTCCATCCTCGAGAAGCAGCTGCGGAAAAAGGGGAACGGCAAGCAGCCCAACAAAGAGGCCGTGGTGTCCGCCCTGATAGAGCTGGCCCTCGTGGACAAGGACATCCACGCCATTAAGTACATCATGGACCGCGTGGACGGGAAGCCGCGGGAGAGCGTGGAGCTGACCGGCGAGGCCGGCGACCCCATATCCGTGCGGATATACATGCCCGACAACGGGAGGCAGGCGACGTGAGCGAGATACGCCCCCAGCCCGGGCCGCAGGAGGCCTTCCTCGCCTCCCCCGCCGACATAGCCATTTTCGGCGGCTCCGCCGGATGCGGCAAGAGCTACGCCCTGCTCATCGAGCCGCTGCGCCACGTCGCAAACCCAGACTTCGGCGCGGTCGTGTTCCGCCGCAACATGCCGCAGATCACGACCGAGGGCGGGCTGTGGGACACGGCGAGGGATCTGTACGGCGGCGCGGCGAAGCAGATCATACAGGCCCCGCTGCGGGTGACGTTTCCCAGCGGCGCGAAGATAGAGTTCCACCACCTGCAATACGACGAGACGGTGCGGAGCTGGGACGGGTCGCAGATTCCGCTTATTCTGTTCGACGAGCTCCACCACTTCAGCGAGCAGCAGTTCTTCTACATGCTCTCGCGCAACCGCACCACCTGCGGCATACGCCCGTACGTCCGCGCGACGTGCAACCCCGACCCCGACTCGTTCCTGCGCAAGCTGCTGTCGTGGTGGATCGACGAGGACGGCTACCCGATACCCGAGCGGAGCGGAGCGCTGCGCTATTTCGTGCGCGTCAAGAACGCGATGCACTGGGCGGACACGGAAAGCGAGCTTGTCGAGAGGTTCGTCGCCGAGGGGATGTCGCCCGAGGAAGTCCAGCCGAAATCGCTGACGTTCATTCCCGCGGTGCTTGACGACAATCAGGCGTTGGTCTCGGCGGATCCTGGGTACCGCGCAAACCTGCTGGCGTTGCCCGAGCACGAGCAGAAAAGGCTTTTGAGGGGGAACTGGGATGCGAGAGCCAAGGCCGGGGATTTGTTTAAGCGAACCGACTTCCAAATCGTCGATGTCGTCCCTGGATGGATCGAGTCGGAAGTGCGTTATTGGGATCGAGCCGCTTCCGAGCCGAGTGAAACAAACCGCGACCCCGATTATACCGCTGGAGTTAAAATCGCAAGACTTAACGACGGGCGGTACTGCATCACGGACGTTCAACGATTTAGGGAGCGTCCGCTGATGGTAAAACGAACGATTCAAGCTATCGCATCGCAGGAACCGACCGTGCGAATAGGTTTGGCTCGCGACCCCGGACAGGCCGGCATAGCCGAAGCGGAAACACTGATAATGGCGTTGGCGGGATTTGACGTGGTGGCGGTTCCGGAAATAACCCGCAAATATAATCGTTGGAGACCGCTCAGTACGCACGTTCAAGCCGGAACAGTGTTGCTGCTAAGAGGGCGATGGAACGATGACTTCATCAACGAGTTGGAAGCCGTCACCGACAATCCGAAAGACTATGCGCACGACGATCAGGCGGACGCGGCGGCGGGCGCATACGCATTGATTTGCGAAAGCGATTACGGCAACAGCGACATCGGGGCGGGCATAGCTGCGAGGCACGGAGGCGGATATTGAAAGCCAGGTTTGCGGTATACTATCCGCGCAATCACCATTGGGACGCAAGGACGTTAGCGACGGTTGCGGAGGCGATCAATCACGCCGATTCTAAAGCGTACTGCTACAGCGTCCACAAATGCTCCGACGGATACAGCTATCAAGAAGCGGAGTATTTGCGGTGCGTCCTGCTTGACAGTGAATGCAGCCCGTCGTGTCGGTACATCCGCAAATATCGGAGGCCGGACTGATGGCGGGATTCGGCGGTCGCCTTCGGGACGCATGGAGTGCGATAAGGGGCTTCGCATGGCAAGGCAGGGCGGAACAGACGCCCCCCGCCAACATAGGCAACATGCGTCCTGGCAGCATGGATCGCGAGGGCGGACTGCAAGCCAACAGCGAGATGCTCAAGGCGTTGTACGAGGGGACGTATCAGGGATTGCAGTTCGCGTCCCCGTTGGTGTTTCCCCCGATAGCCACGATTGTCGCGCTCATGGGGATACCCGTGCCGAAAAGCGACGACCCGCGGACGCAGGAGGCGTTGGATGGAATCACCGCGCAGATGCAGGACAGGTTCTGCAAGCTGCATCGCCGCTCGCTGCTGCATGGCACGGCGTGGCGGTTCCCCCGATACGATCAGGCTTGCGGCTTGGTCTGGGAGGAGCTACCCGACACAATCATCGCCGACATTCTGGTGGACATCGCCAGCAACCGCATCAAGGAAATTCACACCAGCGAGCAGATCAAGGTAAGGGTCAGGGAAAGCGTGAGCGAGACGCTTCAGCGGAGCCGCCACTTCCTGCCCGACCGAGTCAGCGTCAAGTACAACATCGGGCGGTATGCGGACTACACCGCCCGGAACGTCGGGAACGTCCTGCCCGTGCCGTTCAGCAACGAGACCGACGAAAGCGAGATCCGCGGTCATTCCATGTTCAGCCGCGTGCTGCGGGATTTGAAGGACTACCACGACATCGATTATCGGGTCAGCACGATCCTTGCGAAGTTCTCGCCGAAGATGGTTCAGCAAGTCGGCAACCCCAAGGAATGGGCGAAGACAAACGCCGGCACCGAAAACGTCAAGGCGGCGTTCGAGAGCATAAACATTTTTGAGAAAGACCTTGTCGTGAACATGGCCGAAAAGGAAACCACCAGCTTCGTGTTCGCCCCGTCCGACGCGACGGCCGCGCACGAGAACGCCCTGCGGCGCAAGTTTTTGAAGGTCGTCGAGGGAACTGGCATCCCCGAGATATTCTGGGGGCCACTGGCGACGGGCAACCACGCCACGACGGAGGAGCAGTGGCAGCAGGCAATCAATCGTGTCGAGGAAATCCGTTTGCAGTATGCCGAGGCGTACCGCACGCTGTATCGCGGCTCGCTCAACGTCCTACAGGTGGCGAACGCCGAGACGTATGCGGGGAACATCGAAACCACCTGGAACCGCCTTTCGTCGGTCAGCGAGAAGACGAAGGCGGACATACTCCGCGGATTCGGTTCCGCCGTCTCATCGATGATGAACAGCGGGACGATGACGCTGAGGCAGCTTCACGCGCTGTGGAACCAGATGAACCCAGAGAGCGGCATCGGTGCGTTCGAGGAATTCAAGGCCGAGTTGATGGAATGCGCGAAATACAAGCACTTCGTCAACGAGGATCCGTTTTACCGCGCGGACAGGGAACTGGCGGGACAGGATGAAACGGAGGATGCCGCATGAGCATGTCAAAGCGCGAATTCCGCCGCGCGTTCCTTGCCGCCCGCCGCGCAATGGCCCGCACGTCCGTGGATAACCTGCACGAAACCAAACGCTTCTACGAGATGGCGGCCCGCAATGCCGGTCGCATACTCCAGCGGCACTTGGATGCGAACGCGGCATCGCTGACAACGGAACACTGGGAACGGATAAAAGCGTTGCTGATGGACGAGGCGCAAGGCCTCGGCAATCGCATAGACGCAATGAACCGCCGGGGCGTTGCCAGAATAACCCGTATGTTCGTGCGCAACACCACGCAACAGATGCGGCAAAGCGGGCTGGTTGGGGTTCGCGGCATTAACGCCCGAAGCATCGACGGCATCGGCGCTGCGATCAACAAGACCGTTATTCACAACATGGTCAGCCGCATGGTCGGCGGCATGAATTATTCAGCCCGCATATGGCGGCTCGGCACGGATTGGCTGAACGACGTGCGAGGGGTAACGGCGGCTGGAATAGGGAGCGGACGCGACCCCCGCAAAATCGCCCGTGACTTGCTTGCGTACACGCGCGACGGAAAGATACGAGTTGCCAAGGCGTGGGGGCCGAACATGTCCCTCGATGCTAAGGACAGGGCCATGCGATTGCCTAAAAATATCGACTACCGCGCATTGCGTCTCGTGCGCAGCGAGATGTACATGTCTCAGCAGGTGGCGCAAGGATTGGCTGGACGTGCCAATCCCGGGTGCAACGGGCTGTTCAATTGGGTGACGAACCCCAACCGCCTGGATTGGGATTGCCCGTGCGAGGAATACGAGCAAGGCAGTCCGTACAAGTACGAGGACATACCGTCGTATCCGCACTCGAATTGTATGTGCAGCGTGGAACCGTTGCTGCGGGATCACGATGAATTTGTCAGTGACCTTATCAGGTGGGACAAGGGCGAAAGCGTGGACTACTTGGATGAGTGGCATAGAAATTTTTATTTGCCGAATGCGGCGTGATGTAGCGGAGGATGGTATGCAGGATGTGAACAGTGGGGACGTAGACTTGAGCAAGCCGTACAGTATCTTTCACGACAGGCAATGGGTTCCAGCGACCTTCGACACGCTTCAGGCGTGTCTTGATCATGTACGCAAGCACGACGTAGATGAGTTCGCCGTTTACGATACGCCGACGAGCCAGAAGGGCGCAAGGCTCAGAGATACGATTATGTGGACGCACGACACATATAAAGGCGTCGTGTGTGTCGATGCTGTCGCTTGTAAGGGGCAGACAATATGTTTCTAAACGACAACGGTACTAAAGACAATTTGTGTGTTCTCAACTTTAGTGGCTCCGTAGTTACCGAAGACGTACCGACCCTGATCCCCGTTACCACATACAATTCGCTGATCGCCAACGACGACGATCCTGTAATCAGCACCGAAATGCTTGAATGGCCTTGCAGGGGTACGGGCGGCATTTACGAAAAGGAATTTTTCGATGAGTACGTCAACAAGCTGAAGGACAGGCCGTATCCGGGAAGCAAGCGGGGGCATGAATGGCAATCGCGCCCGAACACGGACTTTTACACCATAGGCGGCAAGGTGACGAGCGACGCCGACGGCAAATCTGGCAAGGTGTTTCTGAAAATGTACGTGCCGAAACACGGCGACACCACTAGCAACGAAGGGTTTATCCGCGACGTGAAATCCAAGATAGTCAATTACAGCCTGGTCACCTATCCCGAGTACGCAATCAAGGTCGAGGACGTGAACGGCGAAAAACGGGAGGTGCGCCATTTCATCGGCAGCAAGGGCGGGGAGCGCAACGATGCGGTCGAATACGGTATGGGGGCAATGAGGCAGACGGTCAACAAAAGCGACGGCGACGACAATCTGCTGTTCGAGGCGAACGCCGACGGCGAGACGGTTTCGCGGTTCTGCTACCGTTGGGCAAACCGCAAGATCCGCGAGGGGAAGTATGAGGCGCACAAGGGGTTCCAGTGGGGGGAGGAGGACTACAAGACTGCGCTCGGCCCCGAGGGGGACGACTGGCATAACGTCGGGAAACACTTCCTTTGCAGAAACGATAACGCGACCGAGGAGACGAGGGAGCGGTATTTATATCCGATTGGCAAGGGCGGGAAGGTCTACCGCTCCGCCTTGACCGCGCTGAAGGCGAAAGCCACTGGCGAGACCAAGGCGGCGTGCGAGAACCTCATCAAAAAGCTCGACGACAAGCGGAAAAAATCTTTGAACGGAGGAAACGGAATGGAATTGGCTGAACTACTTGCGACGTTGAAAACGCACGTTGCGAACGGTCAAGTCAGCTTGGCGCAAATCGCCGAGGGCGTCGGTCTTGCGAACCTCGTTCGCAACGAGACCGACACCGAAAACGCGAAAATCGCCGCCATGCTGAACGGTCGCAGGATGGAGGACATCCTTGCGGAGAACAAGGCCCACGCTGAGGCGATTGTCGAGACGAAGGTGCTTGCGCTGGTCGGCAACAAGACGCTGAAGATGGGCGACGGCACGGAGAAGGAAAACCCCGCATACGTTTATGTAAGGAACGCCGCGGCGGGAAAATCGGGGGACGAGCTGGACAAGGCTTTGGGGGCGATGAAGACCGATCCGGTTTTCGCGTCGCTGAACAAGGCTTTGGCAGACGGTGAGTCCGCAATCAACAAAGTGATTGACGGCAAGGCTAACAACGCCACCGGGCAGCCTAACGCCGTGATGACGTACTAGGGGGATATTTGTATGGCTAAAGCATTTGTCGAAAAGGAAGGCAACAGCCGTCTCAGGCTTGCCAACACCACGAACGCCACCATAGAAAAAGGCGATTTCGCGATTCTCGGTAACATTTCCGGCGTCGCGCTGGAAGAGGTGCGTGCCGGATACGTCGGTGCGTTCCACGTCGAGGAAGGGCTGGTATGCCAGATCGGTCAGGCCGATTTCGCGTCCGGAGCGAATTTCACATGGAACGCCCCCGTCTACTTCGACGACGGCGAATTCTCACACGAAGGAACTAGCCTGGTGGGTCAGGTTACGGAACAATTGACGAACGGCGTCGTTCGTTTCGCGAAATTCTTTCGCGTCTACGACTAACGGAGGTTGAGCAATGGCAGTCAGAATAGTCAACGCCAAAACGCTTCTCGATGACAAGATGGCGAGCGGCTACACCAGGGAGGCGAAGGTGTACCTCGGCAATGCACAGAGCAACGCCGCCGAGGGCGCGCCGAAAACGGCCCCCATCGAATACGTCCACAACGGCAACACCGTCGTCGGGGACGGCATCATGTACAAGATAGGATCGACGGCATGGAAAAACTCCGACGGTCGGTTTCAGCTCATGCGGGATCTGAAGAACCTTCAGGACAGGCTTCAGAACGCTGCGGCGGCACCTTCTTCGGCGACCCTCGCCGAATATTTCGCCAAGGTTTTCATCGACATCCAGCGGCAGTCGGACGAGCTTGCCGACTACAGCTCCAGCATCTACAACGTGCTGATGCGCGAGGACGCCGGCGAGGTAACGTACCTGCGGGACTTCCTGCCCTACACGGGCAAGGAAAAGGTGATCAGCGGGGAGAACGACAGCGTGCCGCTGATCGAGCAGAACCTCGCCCAGTCGGAGCAGATCACGCTCCAGATCCGCGCGTTCGGCTGGAAGGACTCGCTGCGGAACATGATCTTCAACCCGATCAACGTGTTGCAGCGCGTTACCGAGGCGGCCGCCACCATCCTGGTCGATAGCCGCAACAACGACATCATAGGCAACATCGTAGACGCGACGTTCCCCGCAACCCAGACCGTGGAGGCGTCCGAGGAAGGCGACACCTATGACGTGAGGCTTTACAACACCTTCAAGGACGCGATCCTTAAACTGGCGGGGCTGAAGCACGTCCTTACCGGCGCCGAGCTGTCGGAGACGGGCGTGTTCAACGGCGGGCTCAAGATACTGTGCCACCCCGCCGACGCATGGCAGATCGAAAGAATCGTTAACGGCGGGCTTAACCAGATACTGTCCATCCAGCAGATCACGCAAGCCCTGCCGTTCAGCGAGATCATCGCTTATGGCGCAGGGCACATGCACGGCATGAAGTGGGGCAGCGAGACGCTCAAGTTCCCCGGCGTGGCGAAGGGAACCGCGTACGCGTTCCTTCCCAACCCGCTCGGCGGCATCGTGCTGGACAAGCGACCGCTCACCCTGGAAACGGGCACGGGTTCCGTGTTGCAGCTGTCCACCGAGGAGCGGGCGTGGTACCGCATCAACGGTCTGTTCCACAAGTGGTTCATGGGCGGCGCGCATTCCGGAGGTAAGGCTGGCACTGGCAACATCGTGAAGATCGAGTTGCCTGAATAGGCGATCATGCTGGCGGGAAGCTTGAAAACTCCCGCCGCATTCCTAGCAAGGGTTTTTGGGGATTTGTGGTCATGGCTTTTGACGACGTGAAAAAGGTTCGCCTCGGCATCGTTGATCCGATAGGTTACAACGATTTCGTCAGTGTTCCCACCGCTGGCGATTTGCCAACGGAAAACATACCGCCGCAAACCGCATATGCGATACAAGACTTGAAAATATACAAAGCATACAGTGTGGAACAAAGTACATGGGGAATAGTGTCCACGGAATTGGCGGACGAGCGAATACAATTTTTTATAGACGCACATGGCGTGGACAAGGCGCGCTGGCATTGTTTGAAAGCGATACTGGTAATCGTGGGGCGACGCATTGCGTTGGAAAGGATGAAAAGCGGTGCGGATGAATTTTCGTTCATAGCGTTGAAAGATTTATATGCGTTTTACAAAAACCTGTTCGATGATATAGCGGAGTACCTCGATCCGCCCTGCGAAGCGGGTATATGGGTTTCCACCCCACAGCCCGTGATTGGAGGTGGCATGTGAATGCGACGGCAATGGCGGCACGATCCGCAATTGATACGCTCATTAGCGACAATCCCGTGATGCTTGTCGTGTTGCGCAAGCCCGAGGTTGATGGCGGTATGGGACAAGAGGTCGTATTCGGCGAACTGCGAGCGGCGGGCGAGTACCGTTGCCGCATAGGACGGGATCCGGGACGTTTGCAAAAAGCGGGCGAAAATTCCGTTGGCATGTTTGCAAATAGCGATTGGCTCGTTACCGCTCCTTGGTTTGCGGACATACGCATAGATGACGTCCTACAGAAACCCGACGGCAAGCAATGGCGAGTCGGGCCTGTTGAAAAGAGCAAGGCAAGCGGCGAAGTGTTCGCCGTAAAAGCGACATTGGAGGAAGTGCAATGACGGATAGAAACAGCGACGCATCGTTGCCGAACCGTCCGGGAAGCGGAACGGGGAAAACACTGTACGTGAACGCCGACGACAAAATCATCGTCGATGTTATGGGGACACGTTACAACATGGATCCCGTGGTGGCGATGTCGTTAGCGGGAGCGATAATAGCTACCGTAGAAGTCTACATGAGGAATAAGTCGTAATGGCTAAAAAGGACATGGGCGAACAATTCGCGAGAACCCTCAGCGGCGGACTGGATCACCGACGCCCTGCCGTTATTGCCTTGTGTCGCTATTATGCGGGGCTTGCGTTGCAGGAGTTTAGGACTAGGCAGGCGCAAAATGAGTTCTGGGTCAACCGAACGTTTACGGCGTTCGGCAGTATGTTCAGCGGCATAGTTGACGGTCCTGGAAACGACGTGGGCTGGTTTTTGGCGCACGGCGTTGAATACGGATTGTATTTGGAACGCTGGTCGTGGACGGACGAGCTGAAGCGCATTTATATCGGGGAAGAGGGCGAACGCATTTCATCGGCGTTGCGGGTTATCGTGAATGGTTTGCAACCGAAATTCTTTTCGGATTTGCAAAAGATATATCAGGGGTAGCGTATGCAAGGCGCAATAATCGCAAGGTTAAAGCAAGGCAGCATCAAGAATGTCATTCCCTTTGGCAGTAAGAAGCACGGATTGCCGCCTTACGTCGTGGTCAAGATTGAACAGGGAGCGGGGCGGATTAATATCCGAGTGATTTTGCGCATTGAACAGGGAGCGCAACAGTTGTATCGACCGTATATGTTTAAGGAAGTTAGCGACTTACTTACAGGGTTTCGGTCAACTGATGAACATGGGAACACTTTCATTGTCCGTGACAGCGGGGAATGGGGTGAGGCGTCGGCGTTGACCGACGATAGAACATTGGCAATGGAACGCACATTTTTCGTTCCGTTCCGACCAAGATAGGGGGAATTATTCATGGCAGTAATTGACAGAAAAGAACGGTTCGCAACCGAGGGGATGCGGTTCCAGCGCAATAATGGCGACAACACTGTTGCGACGCCGCAACGTTTTCTCGGTTTCGCAAACACCGTAGACCTAAGAGGCGTCCCGTTGACGGCGGGTTCCGCAGTGCTCCACATCAAGGTTGACCACCATCCAATCACGACCGTCAATGTCGTGTTGTCGGGATTGCCCGATTTGCGGGCGGTAACGGTGGCCGAAATGATTGATGTCCTAACAGCGGCGACAACAGGCGTTGAATGGACGGTGGATGCTCGCACTACCCGATTGAAAGGGAGTATCGAAGGTAGCGGGCGCATTATCCAAATATGGGGGCCACTTGCGGCGGCGTTGGATTTTGGCCAGTCCTTGCGGCATGGCGGCGACGGGCTTCGTGTTATATCCTTCTTCAACGATGAAACGGTTTCCATCGGATTGCCGAAGGACATCCAGGACAAAGAGGAAATCGATATCGAAGGCGCAAAGGGAACCGTCACCCGCATGGTTATCGGCGCAAGGATGCAGGGCATGTCGCCAGTTTTCACGAGCAAGGTGAAAGATTATTATTTCCTTGTCATGGCGCAAGGCGGGAAGCTGGATATTGCTACTGGTACATATCGCCCGCCGCTGTCCAACGAAAGTGATCATCCGTCATTCTGGGGAGAAATATTCTCGCCCATATATGGCGACGGTACGAACAAGATGAGCGACATGGCGGGGTATGAAAGACTGTTCCTGTACACCATGATGGGAACGGAGGGCGACGTCCCGATCGAAGCCAAGGCGTGGGCGACATACGCCATGAACATGACGGCGACTGAATACGTCAACGAAATGGGCGAGCGCCTTCCCGCATGGGAGGAGCAAACGCTGTCGCTTGAACAGTTCGACGCTTTGCGTTTGCTGGACGTTGACGTTCCGAGGATGGCGGCATAGTTATGATAAAAGGACGCATTGAAAGTATCGTTAAACGAATTCTTGGGGAAGAATTGAAGGCCGTAAAATCCTTCGCCACAGATGCGTCCCTACCTAACTATAGACCCATTGAAGCCATTCGCAAAGGATTGTTTCAATGGGTCTCCGTTCCCTTTAACGGCGTTGACGTGTGGTGTAATCTGCGCTGTCCAAACGCCACGCAACTCGACCAGTGTGGAAACATTAGCAACATACAAGTAGCGGATGAAGCGGGTAAACCGTACACACTGTCGCACGACGACATCATAAAAGTGCGTAATTATCAGGAAAAGATTTGCCAACTGGTTTTCAACGTTCCCACCTTCGACGAAATAGGCGGGCTGATCGATGAAAATGATTTTGTAATAGCTAACAAGCGAAAAGAACTGTTGGCAATAGAAGAAGTATTTAATGCAAACAAAGACAGCATGAGCGAAACGGAAAAGGCGACAATAAGTGCGCAAATAAAGACGCTGGACTTGGAGCTAGGCTTTATCCTGCCAGACGACACAATGGCGTTCGTTACGTCGTGGGCAATGGGGAACGACATCGGCGACGTGAAGAAACTAACACGAGAACAACTACTGCGAGCCGCCTCCCTTGCCAAAGCTGGCAATAATGCGCCGACCGACTATTTGAGCGGCGTGTTCACGGATTTCAACAAAAACGAAATAAACGTTTACGCATGGACGATATTAGATGAGCATCAGCAAGCGGAGGCCGCAAGGCGAGGCGGCAGTAAAGGCGTAAACAAGAGCGCTCCATCCCGACGCTGGATAGGAGGTAAACGTGGCTGAACAACATGGCAGTGTTTACGCTGAAATCAGGTTACAACTAGACCAACTAGCGCACGACATAACCACCGCTAAAAACAAGTTCGCCACGCTGTCCGACGGAGTGCCGACGCCTGAAATACGTGCGAACATAACCAAACTCCAAGAGGATATAAAGGCCGCTAAAACAAAACTGAAGGCGTTCGACAAGCTAAAGGTTCATCCGCCCGAGGTTCGGGCAAAGATAGACGAACTGACCAAGGACATAGACGCCGCTAAAGCGCAACTAAAAGAATTCGGCAAGGTCGAAGTGGAAACACCCGAATTGCGATTGGCCATGGAAAAACTAGAGCAAGACATAGCGACGGCGACGGCAAAGAAAAAAGAATTGGAAAAGGTAAAAGTCCATCCGCCAGAAGTGCGTTTGGGTGTTGCGAATATCGAAGCGGACATCGCTGTCGCACAGGGCAAAATAGACGAGTTGCGCAAGGGAGTAACAATACCTGTAGATTTCCAGAAAGCGGAACAAGATGCGGGATCGTTCGTTGAGCGCATAAAGGCCAAACTAAATAATCTGCAAGACACATCGGTAAATAAATTCGGCAACATGGCGGGTGCGCTAAAGAAGGCGTTTGCGGCGGCTCCTATAGTAGCGGCGATAGGATTAATCGTTGCAGCGGTTCGCCGCATGGCGCAAAACGTGGCTAGGTTTCTTAACGAAACAACCGACGCCTTTCACAGACAACAGGCCGAGGTCGCCACGCTCAATGCAGTGTTAGAATCAACAGGCGCAACAGCTTGGACATCAGCATCGCAGTTAGACAGAATGGCTACATCAATCAGTAGCGTAACGGGGCGATCATTGAACGAAGTGCGTCAAATGCAGACAAGGCTTTTGACGTACAACAATATTATTGGCGAAAACTTCGATCGCACGGCTCATGCCGCCGCCGACATGGCGGCAGTTATGGGCATGACGCTACCGGCGGCGGCTGAGTTATTGGGACGTGCGCTAGACCAACCTGTGCAGGGATTGACGGCATTATCCCGTCAAGGCTTCCGTTTTAACGAAGTTACACAGGAGCAGATACGGCTGTTGTCTGAGCAAGGCAGAATTGCCGAGGCGCAAGCAATAATTTTGCGAGAAGTGGAGACGGCGTATGCTGGAGCGGCGGCGGCGCAAGAAAACGCAACGGGCAACGTCGCAAGGCTCGCAAACGCACAGGAGGAACTACGTGCGGAGCTAGGAGCGGTGACCGCTGGAATAACCAACTGGCATAGGTCTGTACGCATAGCCGTCGCAGAAGGCGTATTATTCGAACTTCGACAACGGCGCATAGGGGCGGAAGCAAGAGCCTCGGAAGATCGCATACACTCGTTGACAGAACAAATCAGTAGACTGCGAGATGAACTAGCAGGGGCCAATGACCAAAGAGCCAGACAGATACTGCTTGAGATAGAAGGACTGGAAGCCGCATTGAACGCCATGCTAACTGACGTAAGCAGCGTTCAAACTAGAATAGATGCGGCTCAGGCAGATTACGACAGACTAATGGCACGCCACAGAACGGCGTTACAGGGTAACACGGATGCGCTACGCAATTTCAAGCGTGAACTGGATAATTTACAAGACGAGGACGGTCGCATAACCAGCGTATGGGGTCAGCATAGAGCGCAAGAACTAAACTCGCTTATTGCGGGGGTTCAGCGCAATCTTGATAGAATAAATAACGAGTTGCGTCCGGTGGAAGCGCGGTTGCGAGAGGCCCGGGCGGAAATGGCGGATATAGAAGCAGAACAAGCGGCGGCAGTATCTAGACAAGAAGAGGCACAAAGAGAGATGTCCGACATGCAAGCGTTATCATCACTAACGGATGCAATAACAGCCGCCGAAGTTCGCAGGGCCGATACGATTCAGCTAACACAGAGAGCGCTTGCGCAAGGCCGCATTGATCAAGAGGAAGCGCAACGCCGCATTCAAGGCGCATACACCGACGAAGCTAATTCGCTAGAACGCATTCGGTTACAAATACTGGAAATACAAACATTGACGGAGACTGGCGAAACGTCCAGACAAGAAGCGTTGAACCGCACGAACAGAGCCAGACAGCTGGCAGTACAACTGGAACAACAGCAATTAGCGGCAATACAACTGCGAATAGCGACGGAGCAGGGCGAAGCCAACATCGCAGAAAACATGGAAATAATAAACAGGTTAGAAACGGAGCGAAGAGGAAACGCCGCTGAAATACTGGCACTGGAAAAAGAAATTGCGCTTGAAAAACTGCGGCAGGAGGAGTTCTATCGCAATGCGCCCCACCTGCAGGCGCAAATGGAAGCGGCATTGATTCAACGAATAATGGCGCAACGCTCAACGGAAAGCGAAGCGCAAGACCATCTCCGTAGAAACGAGATAGAGTATCAACGTCTACTTGCGCGACGGGAGGGCAACCTTGAAAGACTGCGGGAAATCGAACGACAGGCCGCATTGGAGCGGTTACAGAACGATGCGATATTTAGGTTTGCCAGCGAAGAAACGCAAAGTGCGATGCTTGCGTCGGTGGAAGAACTGCGAAGGGCGAGCGCAAGTGCGGAGTTGATACAATCGCTAACAGCGTACCAGCGCAAGCAAGAGGAACTCGGCATGAATTCCCGTCAACTGTTGCGTATGCAACGAGAGGAATCGTTGCGCTTGGCTAGTGCGTTCTCCGATTTGGGCGACGAATACGACCAATTGATCCGTCAAATAAATGCGTACTACGACGAACTGGAACGACGGGATGCGTTTAACGCATTTGTAAGAAACGCACTATGGGCGACGGGACAAGCCGTGCAATTGTTCAATGAGGTTTCGAATGCGGTCATGGCGTTTATTACACGGGACGCTAGGGCGCAACAGCGTAGATTAGACGAACGCAACAACGCAATACAAAGAGCGTTGGACGAAGAATTGCAAATGCGCTTACATGCGGCGGGCTTTGCGTCGGCGATAACCGAAGAGCAACACTTGCGGGATTTGGAACACGCAATCGCCACGGGCGACCATTTGCTCATTTACCAAGCGGAACAAGCAAGGCAACGATGGGAAATCGAAAACGATATTGCGCAACGAAGGGAACAGGCCGAAAAGGATTTTGCCATGGAGCGGGCAAGAATCGATTACGAAACAGCGAAAGCGCAATGGCGCATACAAATGTTGCAAGCCGCCGCAAGCACGGCGCAAGCGATACTAGTGGCGACTGCGAGCGCTCCGTGGCCGTTCAACCTTCCTGGGATTACGTTCGCTAGCGGGATAGGTGTTGCGCAAAAGATAGCGATAGGCGCAAGCAAGCCACGATTCGAACCGCCCGCATTCGCACACGGCGGAATCGTCCCCGGAAACAGTTTTCGGGGCGACCGCATGGTCACGCTACAGAACAGCGGCGAGATGGACATAAACAGGCGGGATCAGCAGAAATTATGGAACGCCATAAAAGGCGGTAATTTTGGCGGCGGCAACGTCCCTGTCAACGTGACTGTAGTGATGCAGTTGGACGGTCGGCAAATAGCGGAAACGAGTGCCGAGGTATATAACAATGGAATCATCACTTTACAAAGCAGGGCGGTAGCGTCATGAGACCACAGGATATTCCACGGGATTTTTATGTCTATGATGACAACAAATATCCGTCCGCCGCCGTGACGGCATCCGTTTCGACGATAACGGGATCGGTGGAGGATATAGCCCATCCGTCGTTAACGATTGCGCCAGAATTCAACTCGACTGCCCTTGCGCTAACCGTTGTATTTCCCTTCGATACGCTCATAGATAGCGTAGTGATCAGCAACACCAACGCCACGCGAATGCGCATAGCGCAGGCAAACAACATAACCGTGTCCCGCAACACGGACAACGATCCGTTCGTGGTTATTTTTACGCAACCTATAGTATCGCGAACACTGTCCATACACTTAAATGCGCCGTTTCGTCCGTTACACATAGGATCAATATATGCGGGAATGCGAACAAAACTACCTAGGAACGGTGCGACAGTGGAAGAGGGCCTTCGTATGTTCTCCCGGCCCGCAAGGACGTTCGGTGGCATGTCGTACGGGCTACGACAAAAAGTGTTGCGCACGTTTTCATTCCAATTTCCGTGGGTGACGCCAGAGGACAAGCGCGCGATCGAACGAATCGTCGCAAACAATCAAAACATCGGACCGCACATACTTGACCCCTACCCCGAGGCCCGCGCTAAATGGCCGCCGAGGCATGTGACGCTGGACGACGCCGACGTATCGTTTGAGAAAAGACCCAACGACGATTTCGTCTATATGGCGCAACTGACATGGATGGAGGTGGCGTGATGTCCGCAATTATGATCGAGGAACCGTCGATAACGCAGGCGCACATAGACGACTGGCGATTGCTGATCAGCCGCACCGCGCAACAGGGAAGGGGCCTTAATCTGGTTGAGTTGACCAATGCGGACACGCTCGCGGCCCCGGCGGTGGAAGCGGGTAGTCTGTTTGAATTGGGTGGCGCATTTTTCAGCGTTCAAACGAGAGGCACCATAACTGGAACGCCTCCCGAAGGCGTCGTATTCGTGTACGCCGTAAGTGCGGGCGCACGATGCACGTTCGCATATCGCGCGCAACGCCCGAATTGGTCGGGGCGATTGGGCGGATGGTATGCGCCCGACGGGGCGAGGGCGATCGCAAAGGTGTATCGCCTGTCAAATAACAGATGGAGCAACAAAGTCATATTGGATACGTTTGCGAGTATTACGCATGTTGCGTCGTTGCCCGACATGTCGGATATCGAAGGAACCGTCGTATTCAATTCGGCGCTACTGAACAATACGGACAGGCGACTTAGAAACGAATTCGCGTTGTCTTTGGAGGCGGGTTATTATAGAGCGCGTCTGCGGGGCGGGCGAAGCGGCGACGCTTCGCCGAGACAGGGCGAACAAAGAACC
>Ga0209755_10002303_pt1 | contig 26597 bp, 18 predicted proteins | sample TergutCo191P1_FD_187301 | JGI IMG/M metagenome (GOLD analysis project Ga0209755, IMG submission 187301) | Cornitermes sp. P1 segment gut microbial communities from Petit-Saut dam, French Guiana - Co191P1 (SPAdes) (version 2) | ecosystem: Host-associated > Arthropoda: Insects > Digestive system...
CCGGTTTTTTCGCAGATGTTACTGCCATCTTCTTGTCCCCCTTACCAGGTTTTTTACTGCCTTTCACCTTGGCAGTGGCGGGTTTTGTCTTACCTGACTCCCCTCCCTTTATGTTCTTTCCTGAGTTATTGATAACAGCTTGCGCTCCGGCAAGGCGTGCTAACGGCACTCGGAATGGTGAACACGATACATAGCTGAATCCGGCTCTATAACAGAAGTCAATAGAGGCAGGATCTCCGCCGTGCTCTCCGCAAATCCCAATTTTGAGATCCGGTTTTACTGTTCTTCCTTCCCTTATCGCAAGTTCGATAAGCCCGCCGACGCCGTTTTGATCGATCGTCTGGAACGGTTCATCATCAAGTATATTTTTCTGCAGATAGATTGGCAGGAATGACGCGACGTCATCGCGGCTAAAACCAAAAGTCATTTGCGTAAGATCGTTTGTTCCAAAGCTGAAGAAGTCTGCAAAATCTGCAATACTTCCGGCGCGAATCGCCGCACGCGGAACTTCGATCATTGTTCCGATATGAACGGGAACATTAACGCCCGCCGCTTTAAATACTTTCTCCAGTATTTTTTCGGCATTGGGACGAAGAGCTTTAAGTTCTCTGTGAGTTACAATAAGCGGTATCATAATTTCCGGGTTTACAGGAATTTTTTGCTTTGAGCACTCTACTGCGGCAAGCGCAATCGCTTCAACCTGCATATCGTAGATTTCCGGATACGTAATCGCCAAACGGCAGCCGCGGTGACCAAGCATCGGATTGCTTTCTACAAGTGTTCCAATCTTGTTTTTTAATTTACCCGCATCTATCTTTAAATGAGACGCAAGTTCATTAATTTCTTCCTGTGTGTGCGGGACAAATTCATGCAAAGGCGGGTCTAAAAGCCTGATTGTTACAGGGCGGCCTTCCATTGCTTTAAAAATACCAAAGAAATCTTTCTGCTGAAGCGGAAGAATCTTCTTTAATTCGACTTTTCTGTCTGCTTCTGTTTCCGCTACAATCATTGCGCGGAAATGAATAAGTTTTTCTTTATCGAAGAACATATGCTCTGTTCTGCAAAGACCAATGCCCTGAGCGCCGAAATCGAACGCGCGTTTTGCATCATCCGGCTGATCGGCGTTTGTTCTGACATTAAAGCCTTTAATCTTTCCGCGAACTGATCCTGCGCGCACTTCATCGCACCATTTAAGGAATTTTTCCATATCTTTGGAGATTGCCGCGGCGACGAGAGGAAGTTTTCCTTCATATACTTCGCCGGAAGAACCGTCAATTGTTATCCAATCGCCTTCTTTAAATGTTTTTCCGCCGATATCAACAGTTCCGTCACCAAGAACCAATACGCTTTTTGCGCCTGCAACACAAGGAGTACCCATACCGCGCGCAACAACTGCCGCATGGCTTGTCATACCGCCTGTAGAAGTTAAAATTCCCTGCGAAACAACCATTCCGCCGATATCTTCGGGGCTTGTTTCTTTGCGTACGAGCATTACCTTTTCGCCTCTTGCATGCCACGCTTCAGCTTCTTTTGCAGAGAATACAATTCTTCCGCAAGCTGCGCCGGGGGATGCATTTAAACCTTTTGTAAGTGATTTTGCTTCTTTTGCCGCTTTTACATCGATCATCGGATGCAGTAATTGATCGAGATGACCGGCTGTAACGCGTAAAATAGCAGTATTTTTATCTATTAAACCTTCCGCAACCATATCGACTGCGCATCTTACAGCAGCAGTACCGGCGCGTTTGCCGTTACGTGTCTGCAGAATATAAAGAATTCCCTGCTGAACGGTAAACTCCATGTCCTGCATATCCCTAAAATGTTTTTCCAGCCTGTTTTTAATTCCGACAAGCTGTTTATAAATGGCAGGATTTTTCTTTTCCAATGTAGAAATTCTTTCCGGTGTTCTGATACCCGCAACAACATCTTCGCCCTGCGCATTCATCAGATATTCGCCGTAGAATTCGTTGATACCTGTTGAAGGATCGCGGCTGAAACATACGCCCGTGCCTGAATCATCGCCGAAATTGCCGAAAACCATCGATTGAATATTAACAGCAGTTCCTTTTAAACCTTTGATATCTTCGATTTGGCGGTATTTAATCGCCCTGTCGCACATCCACGAACCGAAAACCGCGTTAATTGCTCCCCAAAGCTGATCTACGGGATTCTGCGGAAAATCTTTTCCTGTATCTCTTTTTACGATTTTTTTATATTCTTCGACAAGTTTTTCTAAATCTGCGGCTGTAAGACCGGTATCAAGTTCTACTTTTTTAGCTTTTTTAGCGTTGTGAAGGGCTTCTTCAAAATGATCATGATCAACGCCCATTACAACATCGCCGTACATTTGAATGAAACGCCTGTAAGCATCCCATGCAAAACGCGGGTTTCCTGTTTTATTGGAAAGCCCTTTAACTGCCTTGTCACTCATCCCAAGGTTAAGGATTGTATCCATCATACCCGGCATGGATACTGCCGCTCCCGAACGAACCGAAACCAAAAGCGGATCATTTGGATCGCCAAGTTTCTTTTTCATGACTGATTCAAGCTTTTTAAGCATTGATTCAACTTCTTCTTTAAGTCCCGAAGGATACTTATTTTTATTTTCATAGTAGGCAGCACAAACGTCAGTAGAAATTGTAAAGCCGGGCGGAACCGGAATTCCTAAATTAGTCATCTCAGCAAGGTTTGCTCCTTTACCGCCTAATTCTAATTTCATCTTTGCATCACCTTCAGCTTTCCCATTACCGAAGAAGTAAACATTTTTCTTTGCCATTAATTCCTCCATGCTAAACTATAACATCTTTTATTTTTTTGATCAAGCACTTATAATAATTATTATGAACTATATTGATCTCCCTGTCTATAGAAATCAAGAAAAAATTTTATCAATGCTTGAAAAAAATCAAGCGCTTGTTGTTGAAAGTCCGACAGGCTCAGGCAAGACAACACAACTGCCTGTTATACTTTATGAAGCAGGTTATTCGAAAAACGGAATCATCGGAGTAACCCAGCCAAGACGTATTGCTGCTGTTTCAGTAAGCGAATTCATTGCAAGACAGACAGAAACGCATATTCCGGGGTTAATTGGATATAAAATGCGCTTTGCTGATCAAACCAATCATGAAACTAAAATTAAAATAATGACCGATGGAATACTCCTTCAGGAGATGAAATTGGATCCATGGCTGTCAAAATACAGCGTTTTAGTCGTTGATGAAGCTCATGAACGCAGTTTAAACATAGATTTTATACTTGGATTGCTTAAAAGAGTGCTGGAAAGCCGCAAAGATTTTAAAGTTATTATCTCTTCTGCAACCATTAACGCTGAAATTTTCTCTGAATACTTTGGTAATTGCCCCATCGTAAAGATCGAAGCGCAAAGATTTCCTGTTACTCTTGTTTATGATCCTGTAAACAGAGAACAGGCAGCAAGTAATAACGAACAGAGAATTGAGAACAGAGGAAGAAAAGAAAGATCTGCGTCAAATTTTAATGCAGAAGAGTTAATTTTAACTAAAATCGAGGCTATAACTACTCGTTTTATTAATGAAAAGCGCGAAGGCGATATATTAGTGTTTCTTTCGGGCGAAAAAATGATTAAAGAGTGCATGAATAAGCTTACTTTTTGTTCTGTCGGTAAAAATTTACATATCATCCCTTTATACGGCAGACTTGGCAAGGAAGAACAGGAAAAAGTCTTTGAAGTTGCTCCAAAAAGTAAAACAAAGGTAGTTATATCAACAAATATTGCTGAAACATCAGTAACAATCGATGGAATAACCGCTGTAATCGACTCAGGGCTTGCAAAATTAAACTGGTATAATCCGCGCACATTCACATCAAGTTTGATTGAATCGCCTATTTCAATTGCATCTGCGAATCAACGCAAGGGAAGAGCGGGAAGAACGCGCGAAGGTACGTGTTACAGGCTTTATACGCGCAATGATTTTGAAAAACGTCAGCTTTATACCGCCGAAGAAATCTTTCGCACAGACTTGTCAGAAGTAATTTTGAGAATGGCAGACCTTGGTATCACCAATTTTGAAGACTTTGATTTCATTTCGACACCGGATCGCGAAGGAATTATCGGCGGAATTGAAACATTAAAATTGCTTGATGCGCTGGAAAAAGACCGCAGCTTGTCAAATATCGGCAAATTAATGACTGAATTTCCTCTTGCGCCGCGTCAATCGCGCATTATTGTCGAAGCAATATTAAAATATCCTGATGTAATCCGCGAAACAATCATTGCCGCGGCTTTTTTATCAACACAAAGTCCTTATATTCTTCCGCCGGGAGAAGAAACGGATGCGCGGCAGGCTCATCATCGTTTCCGCGATGACCACGGCGACTTTGTTTCGTATTTAAAACTATTTAAATCATACTCAGATTCAACAAATAAAACGAACTTTTGCGAAAAAAGTTATCTTGACGAGCGCGCGATTGCAGAAATTGCAAATGTAACTGCTCAGCTGGAAGAAATACTTGCAAAGATGAAGATTCCTGTGCATTATCGCGCAGTTCCATTAAAAGAAAGCGAAATAGACGACTATTTATGCTGCATCGGACGCGGAATGATTCAATTCGTATGCGCGCGTGAGGGTCGGGGAAGAATCGGCTCTTACAGCAGTTTAACGGAGAATAAAATCATTATTCATCCTGGATCTGTAATGTTCCGCGTCGATCCGCAGTTCATTGTCGCAGGAGAAATTGTCAAAACATCAAGAATGTATGCAATGAGCGTTTCGCCGCTTTCAAGAGAGGTTTTAAATCGAATTCGCCCGGGACTTTTTGCAGATCATGGAAAACACGACGACAGCAGGCAGGAAAGACAAAAAAAATCACGCGATTATACGAACAATATTAAAATTCAGGGCGAAGTATTCGAAATCCAGAACATCAAAGGAAAGAAAACCGTTGTGCTTCCGTGGGAAAAATTAAAACTAATCGGGAATAAGATAACAGACAACGGCGAATACAGGGGTATAAAAGGAAAAATAATCGTAAAAAATCAATTTAATCTGCTTGCGGGAGAAAAACTCGACCTGATTCTTTCGCTCGCTCCAACTCTTGACGCAGACGCGGCTTTTACACGCGCCTGGCCCCGTAAACAAAATTTTAACTCGCAGTTAAACCTTCCGGCTCTTTTAAAACACCTCGACAGCTTATCACGTCCTGTTATATGGAAAAAAAACTCAAAAGACCTGGGATTTTTGGGACTTTTCACAGACGGCGCGGGAAATTACTGGATGCGAGCGTCTCGCGGCTTTCATACAAGCATAAACGAAAGTCTTTCGAGCCTTGAAAACTTAATTGATGAACTCGGAGATGAAGTTGATATTGAGCAAAAACACATTGTTAATCAATGTTATCGCAGGTTATCGGATTACTTAGGCTAAAATAGAAGTGGTAGAAATATTTGCCTGAATCCTGTATGTTACGAATATGGCTTTTGCTTTTTTTAATACGCTTGGGCGCGAGAAACAGTCTTTTAATCCTATTTGCGCGGGAAAAGTCGGTTTTTACGGCTGCGGACCCACCGTATACAATTACGCGCACATTGGTAATCTTCGCGCCTATGTTCATCATGATATATTGATTCGCGCTCTTCGCCGCGCAGGTTTTGACGTTAAACACGTAATGAATATAACCGATGTCGGCCACCTTTCCGATGATGCTGATGACGGCGACGATAAAATGGTAAAATCCGCAGAAGAACGCGGCAAAACTGTTCTGGAAATTGCCGATTTTTACACTCAGGCGTTTTTTAAAGATACCGGCAGAATGAATATTACGCGCCCTGCCATCGTTTGCAAAGCAACCGAACATATTGCCGAAATGATCGCTCTTATTGAACAAATCGAAAAAAACGGTTTTACATATTTTTCAGGCGGCAATTTATATTTCGACATATCAAAATTTCCGTCTTACGGCGATCTTGCGCTGCTTAGGCTGGACGATTTAAAAGCGGGAGCGCAGACAGAGTTCGCGCGTATCGAACAGGACGAAAACAAACGCAACGCGGGCGATTTTGTGCTTTGGTTTACAAAAAGCAAGTTCGAAAATCAGGCGCTTGTATGGGACAGCCCCTGGGGACGGGGATATCCCGGCTGGCATATTGAATGTTCAGCCATGAGCATAAAATACCTTGGCGAACAGTTTGATATTCACGCAGGCGGCATCGATCATATTCCGATTCACCATACAAATGAAATCGCGCAAAGCGAAGCCGCTACAGGAAAAAAACCGTGGGTTAAATACTGGCTTCACAATGAATTTCTTGTAATGGACAAGGGAAAAATGTCAAAATCATCGGGCAGCTTTTTAACATTGCAAAGTTTAATTGATGAAGGCTTCGATCCGCTTGATTACCGATATTTTCTTCTCGGCGCTCATTACCGCAGTCAGCTTCAGTTTTCGTTTGAAAGCCTGCAGGGAGCGAAAAACGCGCGCAAATCGCTGACCGACAAAATCAGGTCGAAATTTTCCGCTGTAAACATCGAAGAGGTTGGGGATCAGGGGTCGGGTATCAATGAGTATATGGAAGATTTTGATAAAGCTATCGAAGATGACCTAAACACCCCGCGCGCGCTTGCTGTGCTTTGGGGAATTTTAAAAGACGTACCTGCCTCGCCTGCGGCGTTGGCGGCAATTTATGATATGGATAAAGTTTTAGGGCTTGGGCTGCAGGAAGCGGCGGAAAATAGCGCCGGCGCCAATAATATTGAGGACGAAAAGCTTGTTCATGAGATAGAAGAATTAATTTTAAAAAGAGCCGAAGCAAAAAAAGCCAAAGACTTTGCAACTGCCGATAATATAAGACAAAGCCTAAAAGATCGTGGTATAATGCTCGAGGACAGCCCAAACGGAACAGTCTGGCGTTGTAACAATCGGAGTTAAATTTTGTTTAATCAGATAGAAGGTCTAGAGGGACAATCAGAAGATAACTCAATGGCTGAAAGCAGCGCAGTTGCTGGAGCAAGGGTGTCCTCTCTTGAGTTCAACAGGGAATTCAAACGGCTTTATGATTCAACATTTCAGGTTTTATTCAGGGTAGCTTACAGGGTTACAAACTCAAGTGAAGCAGCCGAAGACCTTTGTCAGGAAAGTTTTTTCCGGTTGTACGAAAGAAACATGGTTTTTCCAAGTCCTGATGAAGCAAAGTATTGGCTTATTCGTGTAGTAAAAAACGCATCGTTAAACTACGCGAAACGAAAAGACAGGGAGCGCAAGGCGTATCAGCGGGCTTTTCGTGAGGATTACAGGCAGTCCGAAACCGGAGAGGGGTTGCTTGTTAAAAAGGAAACAAGCGAAGAGGTGCAGGCTGCGCTCGAAAAACTGCCTGAGAATCTGCGCATGGTACTTATATTGAAGGAATATGCCGAAATGAATTATAGAGAGATAGGCAGAGTTTTGGGAATTAGCGAAGGAAATGTTAAGGTACGGGTCTTTAGAGCCCGTGAGCGGCTTGCAGGTTTACTGGCCGGCACGCAGCTTACAAACATCGATAATGAAGAACAAGGTGGTACTTATGTGTCCTGATCCGCAAATTTTATCCATTCATGTTGACGGGGAACTGCCCCATCCGTGGAATGAAAAAATGGAAGCTCATTTAAAAGTCTGCCCAGGCTGCAGGGAGAAATACGAAAATTTTAAACATCTCCATGAATTGTTCAGGAAAGATAACACTGTCAGGCGAAAATTCATTGAACGCGTTATTGATGAACCGTCTGAAGAACGCGTATATACAGAAGACGAAATGCGCGAAAGAGTCTGGAACAGAATAAAGGAAAAAAGATACCAAAAACCGCGTGTATGGCGGCGAAGGGTTTCCATTCCATTGCCCGCGGCAGCTGCGGCGGCAGTTATCATCGCGCTTGCAGCAGGGCTGTGGTTTCGCGGCGAAACTTTTTTTCAAAACGGTTTTAACAACAAACAAAACGCCGCGGCATTAACGGAATTTAATTTTACCATTGACGAAGAAATACCTAACCTTATTCCTGCTACGGATTTAAGCGGCGTTATTCAATATTTATCATCTGACGGCTCGGAAATTATAATTCTAAGACTTCCCGAAAGCAGCAGTTTTTCCAGAATAGGAGAGCCTGCGATTATCAGGGCTGCCGATTATACGCGGGATGCGCCAAGGAGAAACCCATAGAATGATTCGTTCTTTTATCCTTACAGGTGTTTTTTTCGTTATTGTATCAAATTTATCAATTGATGCGCAGGAACGGCAAACGGCGGGCTCTGATGTAGAGCAAAGAATGAGAAGACGCGCGCTGGCTCTGGAAATAAACGCAAGGGTTTTAAACAACGAACAGGAAGTAGTGTGGAGCCAAACACAGACAAGAACTGCAATACCGGGCAGCCCTGTAAGACTCAGACTGGACGGTTCAAATATTGTGGTAGCTTTGCAGTTTACTCCTTTTATCCGCCGTCAGGGCAGAGTATTGGTCGCTCAGGGACAGATTTGGGTTGAAGGCGCCGATGGAGCGATAAATTACTATACATCGATGCAAACGATTCCAATGGAATATAACGAACCGATTTATTTTTATCCTCTTGGAACAGCAACGCAAATAGATTCATCCATAGAAATAATAATTACTGTAAATCCATACAGAGAAAGTGCCGCCGTTACAGAAAATGAATAAAAAAAATTACTTATGGTTTATAATTTCCTTTATTTTTTTATCATGCGGCATAAGCGCTCCTGTTATAACATCAATCGATCCAAAAATCGGCAGAATGGGAGAAATGATTTCTCTTACGGGTTCTGATTTCGGCGCATCACGCGAAGAATCGTATGTGACAATAGCGGGTGTTTCGCCGACTACTTCATCATATCTTTTATGGCAGGATAACCTTATCGTTGTAAGGGTTCCCGAACTGGGCGAATCCGGTCTTGTTTATGTTCACGCCAAAGGAAAAAGGAGCAACGGCGTTTTATTCTCAAACATCGCGTCTGTTCCGCGCCCTGCCGAAGGCAATTTGCTTGGACTCGAACCCAGAATCACGTCAATTAATCCGCAATCAGGCGTACCCGGCACAATGATAACCATCACTGGAAGCAATTTTGGAACATCGCGCGAAAACGCAAGCGTATTTTTTACATGGGATTATGAAACGTCATTTAATCCGTATGCCGTAAGAGACCCCGAGTTTATCGAAGTGTCTGACGCAGAATCGGGTTACGATTTCTGGAGCGCAAGAGAAATTCGCGTGCGCCTTCCGGACGGGGCAAGCAGCGGCAACGTAGAAGTAAGAACTCCTCATGGATCATCGCGTCCTGTTTACTTTGAGGTTACAGGAAGGCCCGGAACAAAAATTTTTAAGGATAAACGCACCTATCTTGTCAGCTATTCTGTTGATATCAGGGTTACAGACGCGTCAAGACCGAACGCGTTATATTTATGGATTCCAAAACCGGTAAGCTCGCCGTCACAGCGCAATATAAACCTCATTTCGCGTAACATGGAACCGTTTGTGGATAATCACCGCGGAGTAAGTCTTTATAAATTGGATAATCTTTCTACAGGAACAAGCCAGTCAATCCTTCATTCTTTCCATGTGGAAGTTTACGCGGTTGAATCAGCTGTCAGACAGGCGGCTGTTACAAGATATGAAAGAAGCCAGCTTTTTTCGTCGTACACTCAAAGCACAAATTTAATTCCAAGCTCGGATCAAAGGATTAGATCAATTGTAAATTCAATTTTGGGCAGGGAACAAAACCCGTATGCAAGGGCAAGATTAATATACGACTGGATTATTGCGAACATGCAAATATCAAATACGCTTAACGCTGATACAGATATTGCAGACGCACTGGAACGAAGACGCGCAGATACTTACAGCGCAGCTCTTGTTTTTACCGCAATGGCGCGCGCCGCAGGCATTCCAAGCATACCAGTTGCCGGCGTTTTGATAGACAGTAATGGACAGACAATCCGCCATCATTGGGCGGAATTCTGGATCGATAATTTCGGCTGGCTGCCCGTTGATCCGTCAATGGGCAAGGGATTGCTGCTGGAATCGATTCAGACGCCGTCAAATTTTACAAACGCGCGCGATATCGCCAATTTTTATTTCGGCAATATGGATAATCAGCGCATCGCGTTTTCGAGGGGAGAGCCTGTGCTTTCTCAAATGGAAAACCGCGGCAGAACTGTTATACGCAAGCAATCTTACTCGCTGCAAAACATCTGGGAAGAAGCTGTAGGCGGTCTTGAATCGTATTCGAGTTTATGGGGAGACATTGTAATTACGGGGATATATTGACCGTTACCTTGAGTTTTCAAAAAAATCGTTTACCTGTTCGTATAATTCTTTTCCTTCAGGATAATTTTTAAAATAGTGGCCAAAGGCATCATCGCCATCCAGATAAAGATATGTAAAATTAGGATTAATTATTCTGTTTCTATGGGCGTATATGGAAATCGTATTTGGCGGAATAATGTCATCATCATAACATAACACAAGCATTACAGGAATATTTGATTTATTAATGCCGTCAACAGCGGAAAGTTTTGCGGTATCCCCGAATAATTGTTTTTCTAACGCCCATAATTGCGGCGATATTATATAAAAAATGCCTCCCACTTCTTCAACAATCTGGTGTTCCATTGCTTCCTGTGTGCTATTAAAACCTGCAAAACTTACAACAGCCTTTACATTATGGTTATAATTCAGCACAGCGCAAACGGAAAAACCGCCCCAGCTGAAACCTGCAAGCATTACAGGCAAATCATTAAAATAATCGTTATTGCCAATATAGGTAAGAGCCGCGTCAAGATCGAGAATTCCCTGAGTCAAACCGCGCATGCTGTCTCCTTCGCTTCCGTCAACCCCTGTGCAATTATAGGAAAAAACGCGCCATTCATTATCAACCAGAAACCTTATCATTTTATCATATTCATCGGCATAGGAATAAATTCCCGGAGAAATAACAATCAAACCTTTGTTATAATCCCCGCCGTAAATAAAGCCCTGCAGCCTGTTTCTTCCTGAATAAAAAAATATTTCTTCACGGGGATAATCGCTAACCCACGAATCAAAAGGACCATGACCGTCAAATCTGTCAAATACATCCGAAAATAAACCAAGCATTACGACAGTACATCCCGAAAAAATTACGCATAACGATAATAAAAATACAATTTTAATATTCAAGTTTTTCTTCATTTCATTATCCCTATCTATATGCAAAACCAATGTCAAGCATTATATTTAAACCAATGCCGCTGTATCCGTGATAAACAAAACCTACTCCCGGCGTAAAAACAAATCCTTTTCCTGTTATTATCTGATACCCCATGTTGGCTTTAGAGACAAAATATAATCTTACGTCTTCATTAAAAAGAAAAGATAAACCGATTTTAAAATCCAGGAAAAGACCGCTTTTACGGTTATCGGAAAAACTTATTGGAATATATTCTATGCCGCTTAGCAGCGATATTTGCACACATGGCAGAACGCCCCAGCCGAAATTTATATCAATTTCTGCAGGAATGCCAAGATTAGGCAAGACATACGGCGTCCATGTTATATAAAGACCGGGGAGAGCGTTATGCAAATTAATAAAATTATCAGCGGGATTAAACCTAACCGTTCCATTCCATGTATTATTCTGTTCCTGAGCTACGCATATATAGCCTGATAAAAAAAGAAGAAAAATTAATAAATAACGGTTTTTCTTCAATTAATTACCGCTGCAAATCGTTGTTCCAAAAAAATCCTCGCCGTTTAGAATCTTTTTTAAGTTGTCAAGATTCTTCCCCGCAGCGCAGATTACTTTTAAGCCGATTTTTTCCGCATGACGGCTTGCAATTGGATCAAACGGAACATTTTTTCCGGGAACCCATTCGTCGCCGACCATGGAACGAAATTCCGCCCATGTGATTTTGTCTATCGGCTTTGCATTTGGATCGGTTTTTGGGTCTGCCGTATAAACTTTTTCTATATTGGAAAGATTAATTACCATTTCGGCGCCGAAATGTTCCGCCAGTAATACTGCATCGTAATCCGTAGAAAAACCCGGTTTCCATCCTGCCGCGACAAGAACATTTCCTGTTAAAGGATCAACTTCTAACGGGTTGTATACAACTTCCTGACTGCACCATTCGCTCATTACCGCTTTAACAAGCTGCGCGTTTAATCTTGTTGCCATTATTCCAATCCAGTCAGCTTCTTCATCTTTTATTTTTTCGGACGAAATTTCCCTGTACGCGTTTTGATAAAGACGAGCAGGACCGCCGCCGCCGACAACGAATATAAAACGATTGCTGTTATCTTTCTCGATAAATGATTTGATAAGTGCTGTAAATTTTTTTAGAAACTCAATATCAACTCTGTCAGGCGCAACAATCGAGCCGCCCAATGAAATTACTGCTACCATGGTTATTCTCCCCTTTACGGCGTAATTCCGCCGATAATTGTTAATCTGCCGTCAGTCTGCGGCGTAATAACTCCGCCGCGCGCTCTTATATACTCGGTTACAACATACGAAAGCAAAAGCGATGTGTTAAACCGATCCGCCGCGTTCAGCATCGGCACATAACCGTCACCGCCGCCAAGAATATAATCGTTTGTGCAAACGCGGTATATTCTGGATGGATTAACAGGTTCGCCGCCGATTGTAAGGTTTCTTATTACGCCTTCTCCCTGTGTTTTATCAATTGTTACGCGCACTTCGGCGGAAAATTGCGGGAAACCGCCAGCTCCTTGCGGAATTGCCGCAATAAAATCGAAGAGCTCCATTAATTGAGCGCCCGTCATGGAAACAACGTGAAGGTAGTTTTCAAAAGGCAGTATCGTTAAAATTCTTTCCTGCGTAATTTCTCCGCGCGGAAGCTCTGCGCGAATGTTGCCGCCGTTATGAAAAGCAAAATCAACCTGCTGATTGCTTACATTGCGCAAATACCAGACATTCGCGTCTGTGATCATGTTGCCGATGGAGGTTTCCTGATAACGCGTCAAACGATTTCCAAAAACAAATGTATCGGACGCTTCGCCGATAACTTCCCTTAAAGTGACTCCTGCCCTTTCGATATACGGCCTTAACATTTCGCCAATTGCAGGATCGGGGCCAATCGGCATCGCTATCCAATCAAAATCTTCAAGCCTTCCGTTACGCACAATTAATCTGCCGTAACCGATATATTTTCCCATTTCATTTGCAGAAACAACCCATGTGTCTCCTGCCCTTCTTGGACTGTCAAAGAGCGTATGCGAATGACCGTCAACAATAATGTCTATTCCTGTTCCTTCAATCGCTTTTGCAAGATTGATTGATGTTATATGCTCATTTGATTCGCATACATCGCCCATGTGGGTAATACCTATGACAATATCAACATTTTCATCGTTACGTAAAATTGCAACAACATCGCGCGCGGCTTCCAGTTCGTTAATAAATTCAAGAGAGCTGTCGGGATTTGAAACAATACGCGTACGCAAAGTAGTAAGCCCGAATATGCCTACTTTGATATCGCCGTATTGCTTTATAATATATCTGTTACCGCCAAGATATGTCCCGTCAGGCAGCCTTATATTCGAAGAAACAAACGGAAAATCCGCAAGAGCAATTTGTTCGTTAAGTCTTTGCATTGTGCCGTTAAATTCATGATTTCCAAAAGTAACAGCGTCATAGCCCATCATGTTAAAGGCGCGAATGGCAGGCTCTGCGTTAAACATGTTGGAAAGCGCGCTGCCTGTATTAAAATCTCCGGCATCAACAAGCAAAACATTTGGATTTACGGCTCTTACCGCGTTTATAAAAGCCGCCATTTCCGCAGCGCCGCCGCGGCCGTTATTTGCTAAAAGCGCGCCGTGAAAATCATTTGTATGAAGCAGTACAATCTCGCCGTTCCTTCCGATGTTTGAACCTTCTCTTATGGGCGCGGCGTACAAAACGTTAATCAGCAGAAAAGAAATGATAAATACAAAAATTATTTTTTTCATATATTTTCTCCCCCTAAAGTAACATATACTTCCATTACTCTTTGCTTTACAACCTTTAATACCTTAACTGTTAAATAATACCTGGAGTTTTCCTGCGGAGACCATGTTAAAACTTCATTGTGTTTGGGAAGTCTTCCTAAAGTTTCTATAATCCAGTTCGCGACAGTAGTATTGGGCATCTCTGCGGTGTCGTCCGCTGTAAAAGTGACTTGCGAAGTTTCTGCCGCTTTTCTGATGATTTTATCCAGCATGTCGCTGAAGTTAACAACGCCAAGAACTGTAAAGCTTCCGTCTCTTTCGCTTTTCACAGGTTCCAAAACCTCATCATGTTCGTCCCAGATTTCACCAAACAGCTCTTCTACAATATCTTCCATTGTAACAATTCCCAAAGTGCCGCCGTGTTCATCTACAATCACCGCAAGATGCGCGTGCTTTTGCTGTAATGTCCGAAACAGCTTTGAAATTTTTATGGTCTTTGTAATAAAAACAACAGGTTTTACAATATCAGCGGTTGTTTTTTTGCCTTTCATTACTTCGCGATAAAAATCTTTTAAAAGAATTAATCCCTTTATGTTATCAACAGTGTCCTGATAAACGGGAAGGCGCGAAAAATCCGTATCCATAAACATACGCTCAATTTCTTCTGTGCTTGCGTCAATGCTTACCGCGGCAACGTCAATGCGCGGAGTAAAAATCCCGGAAACTTTTATATCGTCAAATTCAATTACATGACGAATCATTTGCTCTTCATGAATATTAATTACGCCTTCCTGCCTGACTTCTTCTACATATGTTAAAAGTTCGTCTTCTGTAGTTGACCGGTCGCTATTAACAGGAAAAACTTTCATTAGAATTTTTTTCCAGCCTGTCATTAATATATTGATGGGCGTAAACAAGACAACAAACAATTGCAAAAGCGGCGCGTTTCTTAAAGCAACTATTTCAGGCATTTCTTTTGCAATTGCTTTTGGAGATATATCGCCGATAATTAAAACAAGCAGCGTCATAATCACCGTGGCAACGCTTACTCCTTTTGCGCCGAGAAGACTGATAAAAAAAGCGGCGGCAAGAGCGGAAGCGGAAATATTTACAATATTGTTTCCGATTAATACTGTGGAAAGGATTTTGTCATACATTTCAAGCATTTTAAGAACAAGACGGGCGCGTTTACTTTTGGCAGCCATACTTTTCAATTTTATGCGATTTGCCGTTGAATAAGCCATTTCACATGACGAAAAAAACGCCGAAAGGCAAACCAAAATCACCAGAGAAATAACTATAATAACATTAATTGAATTTGAATCATCCATAACTGAGAGGCGCCGATCAGAATCGAACTGATGCATCGCGGTTTTGCAGACCGCTCCCTTACCGCTTGGGTACGGCGCCTGCAATATAACAAATCCCGCCGGGATTTGTTATATTGCCTGAAGAAACCGCAAAGCAGTTTCTTCAGATTTTTTACAATAGATTAGATTAAAGCAAAAGTCAAGGTATTAATTTAGTGAATCCCATTGCGGTAAATGATTATTACCATCCTGTCTGGGCGCAGTATTCTGGGGAGTATCACCAAAATCAAAATTCAAGGAAGGCATCAAAGCATCCAGGAACGAAGTATCTATATCCATACCGGGCTGCGATAACCTTCCGGGACCATGTGCCGCATCCATACCGCACATATCGCATCGCCGTCCTGGTATAGTTCCCGCCAAAAATGTAAGATACGCGCCTCCGGCGCAGGATCCAGTTCTGCCAAGACCCGACACTCTGCAAACAACCGCGTCAACAACACCTGTTGGTCTTACGAAACTTCTGTGCGGAAGCCCTCTATTGATGTCCCGCATATAATCACCCCAAACAGGACCGCCAAGTTCCGCGCCCGTTTGATTTGTTCCAAGTGAATTACCGGGTCTGTCAAAACCAAACCATACAGCCGTTGTATAATACGGAGTGTATCCGACAACCCACGCGTCCGCCCAGTTTTGAGTAGTTCCTGTTTTACCGGCAACGGGCATTCTAAACTGCCTTCCGTTTTCATCCCTGTAAGTAAATTTAGCTCCCGCCTGAGTACCAAATGCAAGAGTACCCGCCGTTACGCCAAACTCCATCAACCTCGTCATTATAAAAGCATTCTGCGGCGTAACAACCTGACCATTATTTTCCATTCGCTGCTGACGCTCACGAACATCTCTTTCAACGTCAAATATTACCCTGCCGTTACGATCTTCTATAGAACGAATTACAATTGGAGTAACAACGCGCCCCTGATTTGCAAAAACGGAAAAAGCGCGAGCCATACGCAGCGGCGAAACAGAACTAATACCCAACCCAAGAGGATAATATCTCGGGAAAACGCGGCGAATGGTCGCCCTATCGGTATAATCCAAAAGCGCAGCCGACCTGTTGATCGCAGCGTCAAAACCAATTGTCTCGAGTATTTTTAGCGACGGAATATTTAAAGATAAAGATAACGCCATGTAAAGCAATATCGGTCCTCTCCACGCTCCGCCGTAATTGTTCGGAACATACGGAGTGCCGTCTTCATTGTGAAACGCCATCGGAATATCATAAATCATCGTTGCCATGGTAAACTGACGGCTGTCTATCGCGGCAGAATAATACAGCGGTTTAAACGCGGAACCAGGCTGAATACTTGCCTGCGTTGCGCGAATAAGCTGATTGGACTCGTCATATTTGGAACCGCCGACAATTGCGGTTATATATCCGGTATCATTTTCTATGGTAATAAGCGCGCCTTCAACAACATTTTGATCTATACTTTGCTGAAGATTCGAAAAACCAATACTTGTTGCTGTTTTTAAATCATCCATACCAAAAGCCAATGCCGCCATATCTACAATCGGGTTTATAGTTCTTGTGTAACGCGATTTAGCCCTGAATTCATTTTGCCCTGAATAGATGCCGCGAATATCTGTTATATTGAAAGCAAGCGTTAACAGGTTGACAATAGGCATGTACATTCGTTCTGCATACGTATTACCGCCCCTGTTTACCGCCGCAAATTGAGCATTGCCCTTTACAAGACCTTCCCTCATGTACCTATCAGCAGCTTCCTGATGATCTGAATTGAGAGTTGTATGCACAACATAACCATCGCGGTAATAATCCCTTGCGCCGTACATTAAAAGATCCATTTCTCTTCGTACGTATTCACTGAACCACGGCGCCCTGTCTTCGCGGGTAAGATACGCGGAAAGAGCAGGTCTTGTCCAGTCAAAGTTCGCCCAGAACTCTTCATAGGAAGCTTCTGCTGTCTCTGCATCGATGTAACCGAATTGAATCATGCGTTCAAGCACAAAGTGCTGCCTGTTCATTGCGAGATTCGGATTTCTGATTGGATCGAATCGATTCGGACCGGAAAGCAGAACCGCCAAAACTGCAGATTCTGCTACAGTGACTTCTCTTGCGCTTCGGTTAAAGAAATATTTGCTTGCTGTCTCGACACCGTATGTACCGGGACCCATCGGCATATAATTAAGATAAATTTCCAGTATTTCATTTTTTGTGTAGCGCCTTTCCATTTGGAAAGCCCACCAAAGTTCGACTAATTTTCTCCTGATTGTTCTTTCGCTGCGATCGGTATGAAGCCAGCCGGCTACTTGCTGGGTAATGGTTGAGCCGCCGCCCAATCCTCTGCCTCTTAGCTGTCCCCAAACAGCGCGCGAAATCGCCCTGAAACTAAAACCTCTGTGATTGTAAAAATCCGGGTCTTCACGCGCAAGTACGGCATGAATTAAATGTCTTGGCAGCTCGCTTAAGGGAACAAGTTCTCTTTTTTCATCCGATGAGAACTCGGTAATGAGATTGCCCCTCATGTCTAAAAGCCTGGTCGGAAGCGCAGGCGCTAAGTCGACAAAATTTTCGCTGTTTTTTGTATTTGCTGTAATTGCCAAAGCCAAACCAAGACCAAGGCCTATCGCTATTACAATAAAGATGGTAAGAGCCGCAACTATTTTAACAACTACTGACGATAAAAAACCATTTCCATTAGCCATACCTCATAGAATAAAATAATCGCCCTAATTGGTCAATAGCCGCCTAAGCTTCCTTAATTCGAAGAAAATCAAAGCGCCTGTTATAAGGAAGGAAAAACCGTCGGCAACAGGGGTTGCGGCAACCACGCCCCAAAGACCCCAAAACCGGCCAAAAATCAAAATACAAGGTATAAGGGCAATGCACTGACGCAGAAGAGATAAAAAAATCGAGATTTTTGGGCGGCCGGTGACCACGAAAAAATTTGTAGAAACAATTTGAAAACCTGCAAGCGGCAATAAAAGCATCATTATCTGCATCGCCCGGGGAGTAAACTCCATTAGCGCGGCGCTTGCTTTCGGCGCAAATATCCCTACCAATTGAACCGAAAAGATCTGAACTATTGCAAACCCTACGGTACAAATTAATGTTGCAGCGCCAATTGCGCCAAGATACGCGCGTAAAACACGGCGATACATTTTTGCTCCGTAGTTGTAACCCAATATCGGCTGAGCCCCCTGATTAATGCCGAAAACCGGCATAAGTATCAGCATTAAAATCGCTCCAATTATACTCATTCCGGAAAGAGCAATATCGCCGCCGTTTTCGACACCAAGAGCTGCGGCGCCGTACCAGCCGGCGCTCATGTTATTTAAGAGCTGTACTACAGACATTAAAAATTGAAGCAGCGCCTGCGCGGAACCGAACGCCATTATCTGAAACACAATTCCTGCGTCAGGTTTTAAAATGCGGAAATTTAATCTTACAACTGCTTTTTTGCTTAAAATAAATCTTAATATATATACTGTTGAACAAAACTGAGAGACAACTGTTGCCCATGCCGCGCCTTCCACTCCCCATCCAAACCATAAAATAAAAATCGCGTCAAAGATTATATTTAAAACTGCGGCAAGAATCATGGCGATCATCGTAACGCCGGGAAACCCCTGCGCTCTTGTGCAATGAGAAAGACCGAAACTTACCAAAAAGAAAACTGATCCGTAAAGCGTTACGCGAAAATATTCTCTTGCGTAACCTAAAGCTTCGCTTCCTTCTTCCGCTCCCATAAGCGAAATAATCGGGTCTAAAAAAATAAGACCAAACGTCATCATTAATATTCCTGAACCGATTAATAAAACGAAACAGTGATCAAGAGCGTTTTCCGCTTCCTGCCGCCGCCCCTGTCCAAGACGCATGGAAATCATGTTCGCGGCTCCAATGCCAAAGAGCATTGCAAGCGCCATACCAATTGTCATTAGCGGCAATACAAGAGAAAGTCCGCCCAAAGCTATTTCGTTTACCGCCTGCCCTACAAAGATGCGATCTACAAAATTATAAAGAGCGTTTACAACCATTCCTGTGATCGCAGGTACCGAGAATCTTAAAAGTAATTTTCCTACCCGCTCTGTTCCAAGCCGAGCCGCCGCGTCTGTCTTTCCCTGCACTGCACCCACTTTTTTCTCCTTGCCTAATTATGGAACACTATTTTATAACGGCTGCCCAAATACGCAGTTCCTGTGATGCCCAATGAACAATTAATAAACGCAAACAATTATAAACGTTTAATTCTTCGTTTATAACCGATTCAGAAAAAACTGTTTTGATGCTGTCTGTAACTTTTGAATATTCGCCGGGAAACTCAAGAATCCAGCGCGAAAAATCAGCTCCGTTATTTTTACGCATCATTTCTTCAACAGCTTTATGAAAATTTTCAGCATATAAAGTAATTATGGAAACGTTTAACTTTGCTTTCTTTTTATTTATTGCTGTTTTAACAAATTCAAGCGTCGCTTCCACTTCGTCCATGGCAAGAGTCGCAGCAAGCGAATTTTGCGTAACAAGTTCCGCCGCGGAATACCGCGCTAAAATCTTGTAAAATTTTTTCTGCGTATTTAAAATTGCGGAAATTGCCAAAATTACTTCATCCTGCAGATACGGCGGCGGATTTTTTCCGCGCAGGATATTAAGCAGCACATGGATAGATTCTTCGTTATGATAAATTCCAAGCGCTTCCGAACCCATTATCATAAGCCTGGGATTATGCGTCTCCAGAATAATTTTTTCTATTTCCGGACGGAATTCTTTATCTTTCATTTTCGCAAGCGCGATGATGGATTCTCCCGCAAGCATATAATCCTGCGACCTCGAATACTCACGAAGATTTGGAATGGACGATGTGCAATTATGATTGCCCAAAATGCGCGCGGAAATATACGCCGTAGTAAAAGGATTATTGTTAACGTCATCGATTAGCGCTTTTTCTGCTTTTTTACTGAGCTTATGCAATTTTTCGAGAGCCCTGATTGCTTCTGTGCGCGTCGCAAGTTTTGGAGAACGCGCGCTGTCCAAAAGTCCGTCAATTGCAAGATGCGACGGCGTGTTGTGCAATTCGCCCAGAAGAACCTTCTCTTCGGCAGAATCCTGCGCCTTGTTTAATTTATCCAAAAGGCTGATTGCGCGAAGATCCCTGAACGAAAAAATTACTTCAAGCGCGCCGGTTAACGGAAGAGATCCCAATGCTTTCATTTTGTGCTGTCTGGAAAGCGCAATTCCGATGAGAATAAACATCAATATAAATAATACTTTAAACGCGGCAAAAGGAGAAAGTCCAAAGAACGCCAAAAGATCAAGAAAAAGTCCTGCCAAAAATGTGCCGCTTGCTCCCGCCATGCCTAAAATAAAAAAATATAATATCCCCATGTCGAGTATTTTTTCTGATGGAACCAAACCAAGAAAATAAGTCTGCGCTATTCCTTCCGAACCCAAAAAACCAAAGTTAAGCATAAAAAATAAAAACACCATAAAAAGAATTGCGCCTGTTACATTTTCAAGCGCAGAAACCGGGAAAAATATAACAGGTATCAAACTTAAAAAACCAAGAATAACGCTCACAAGAAAAAGCGGTTTTGCTCCGATTCTGTCAACAAGAAATTTTACAATTAAACCTGCCATTAAATGACCAAGTCCGCCGAAAACAGCATAAAGTGAAATTAAACCGTCGTTGTGTCCAAATACTTCACGCGCATAAACAACGACGAATGTTCGCGTAATGCCCGACACAAGAACAACAAGAAATAAAATAAATAAAAAAGATTTAAGTCCTCCCTGCGAAAACGAGCTTTCGCCCGAAAACGCTTCTTTAAAAATCTCGCGAAGCTTCATTCCCTGCCCGTCTTTGGGACGTTCCGGTTCAGGCACTTTTTTAATAATTACTCCGCTTATAACGCCTGTAACAACGCCAATAGTCAGCAGAATGGAAAAAATAAAAACCGGCGGTTCCATTCCAAGAACCATCGCGATAAAAAAACTTCCGAACATTCCAATCGAACTTGAAATAATTTGAATCTGCGTCATGTAACTTCCGCGATCGGGTCCTGACGCAAGCAAACTTAAAACAGGATTGTTTCCTATCATTCCGACTCCGCGCATAAGATGAAAAAGCAGCACTCCAAGAAGAATCAACAAAAGAGCAGTATTTCTTTTGCCAGCATAATCAAAAAAGGGCACGGCTACAGCCAACAGCATACAAAGCGATCTTGCTATCCATGTAAAACTGAAAATTCCAATAATGGAAAAACGTCTTGAAAGTATCTTGCCAAAAGGCAGCAAAAAAAGCGCAATGTAAAAAGTTGCGCTCATAAGCCCGATATACGTCGAAGCAGCTCCAAGGCGCAGGGCAAAAAGAGTAATTATAATCCCAACCAGCAAATTCCACGAGATTGCGTTAAAAATATTAAAATAGTTGTAGGTATCCCGCGCTTTTCCCAAGCGATAGGGAGAGAGATCTGCCATAAGGTTAATTTATCAATGTACGTGAATAGTTGCAAGTATTTACAAAAGCGTGAGGCGAAGCCTTTGCCGATGTGCCGAGACACACCACCGCACGCCACGGACGGCGCGAAGCGTGGGATTAATGCCTTTTAATAATTATTTTATTCATTTCCATACTAGAAAAATTAATATGTTTATACCAATATGGTGATATATAATTTCTGACAATATACCGGCTTTTTTTATATGTTTTATAATGCTTTAAAATACCTAAATATGAATTAACAGAAGAAACAAATGACATTTTTTCTTCTGTATCCGGCTTGTGATCATAAGCAAGTTTATTGTAGATATTAATTGATTGTCTAAAATTTTTAATAGTTCTGTGATTTATTACAATATGAGACGGTTTTAAAAAACAACCAAGAAATTTAACCCCATTTTGACAAGGTTGTAAATATATCTTTTTTGAATGAAGGGAAAGACCTAAATTATCAAGTAAATAATTTTGAATAATAGGTATTAATTTTTTAAGAAAATTCTTTGACGCATGAACAAAAATACAATCGTCTACATAACGTCCGTAATTCTTTATACCGCAATCTTTTTTAATAAAATGATCAAAGCAGGTTAAATAAAAATTTGCAAAAACTTGACTTGTTAAATTGCCTATGGGTAAACCGCAGTCCTTTTTTGCTGAAAAAAGGCTTTTATCTTTTGGCAATTGTTCCCATAAAACAGAAGGACTGTGAAAAATACAGTCTTTTACAGGATCATAAAAAATAATAATACGGCATAATTCTTTTATACACTCTTTGTCAAAACCGCGGTAATTATTATTAATAAATAATTCCAATTTTTCGTATAAGATTTTCCTATTTATACTCATAAAATAGCCGCGAATATCTATTTTTAATATCCAGCCATTTATATTTTTTCGAATAAATCGAGAGGCGCGGGAAACGCCAAAATGAGTGCCTTTTCCTTTACGGCAGGAATAACTGTCATAAATAAAATGTTTTTCAAATAATGCGTTTAGCCTGCCTATAACCAAATGATGAACAATACGATCCCTGAAAGAAGCAGCGAAAATTTCACGTATCACAGGTTTTTCTACTATAAACACAGTAGAAGGGCGAGGCTGCCATGTTCCATTATTTATTTCTTCCCATAATTCAAGCAGATTGTTTTCCAAGTCTAATTCAAATTGTAACGCTCCGATACGATTTCGTTTATTTTTGCGGCATTCATAATATGCGGCAAATATATCTTCCAGAGGAATTTTTGATAAATCTTCAAATAATTCTAACTGCATAATCTTCCATAAAAAAGGGCTGCCTAAAAATGATATTTTGAGGACAGCCCTGCGGAGGATTAACCTCCTGTTTAATGTGTAAAACCCCGGATAGCACGAACATTGTTGTTGTTGTTCTTGTTGTTGTTGTTCTGATTGCCATTGTTGAAATTCTGATTCCACGCGTTATTGTTATTGTTCTGCGACGAAGACCAGAAATTGATCGTGCGGATATTTTACCCTGCCGGACGATTGCCCGAAAGAGATTACTATACCGGTTAAGGCACTGCAATTTAAGACGCAGAGCGTTTTTCCGGTTTCCGCACCGCTTTTACACAAAAACCTTGCTCGCTTTCACATACCGTAGCATGAGAAAATCAGGCATAGAGAGATTTAACGCGTCGAAACTTGTTTCGCAGCATTACGCCACCCTGTTATCTGTTTTCCTATCTTGTCCATAGAAAGAACAAGCTGTGCCTGTTGTTTCACGGTGATAAGATGCAGATCCTTACATAATCTTATCTCCAGTTTAAGAACTTCAAATTCGTCCAAAAACTGTTCCAAATACGCTTCCCTTTCTTTGTTTTTATTGGCTCGGTATATACTGCGCACAAGCGTAATGCAATCACGCTTCATATCCTGCCCCAATGTAAATTTATATTCTCTTGAAAAATTCTTTGTTAGTTCAAATATTTTTAACGTTAGCCGATATGTGTCGTTAAATACGGGCAAATCATAATATAACGCCAAAATAAATATCCTCTAACCATAAAATATTTTCGACCGCCTTGCGCGGGAAACTTCGTTGCAAGAAACGGCGGTAACTAATTCTTTAAGGGGGGAAAAATTCCCCCCTTAAAAATCCCCCTTTTAATAGTTAAAGGGTTAAATTGTTAAAAAGCCCGGATAGCACGAACAAAGTAGTCGTTGCCCTTGTAGTAGTCGAACTGATTGCCATTGCCGAAATTCTGAAGCCACGCGCTACTGCCATGGTACTGCGACGAAGACCAGAACCATCCTGACGAAATACCTAAGTGGCTCCGCGCCTGATACATTGCATTAAGTTCGTCTCTGCTTGGCAAAAACCAGTCGCTTAAACCGCCTCCGCGATAATCGGCACATGCTTTTGCGGCGGGAGCGTTTGCGTCTACAGCAAGTATCGCGGCTGTGTTTGCTTTGCCTGTTCCTATTACTGTTCCGGTTCCTGCAATACTTGTACTGGTATAACCTGATGATGCCCATGCCAATGATGTTCCTTGATTCACAGGTGCAGCTTCAAGATAACGCCAGCCATCGGAAACGCTTCCCTTGTCGTAAAATACTATTCCGCCGCCACGTCCGGTTTCGCCTATAATATAATCATCTATTACAAGATTTCCGGCAAAAATATCCGGTGCCGCATTCCATCCTGTTGCCGCTGCAACATCAAAATATACAGCATATGTTCCAAGTGTTTGCGGAACTGCTGTGTTGCCGGCATATCTGATGTTGCTTATAGCGCCGGGAGATTTCCCGCTTTTCGCGGTAATGGTAACTGCAGCAATACCATATCCACCCTTCTGGTTCAAATTAGCAACATTATAATCAGAAGCTACGGGAGTTTGGTTTGTATTAGTGTTACCGCCAGTTCCAGGAGTTCCACCGGTTCCGTTATCACAAGCGCCCATAAAAAGTCCGATTACAGCCACAATGACAATAATTAGTTTCGCTAACGCAAAACTCCGCCATTTTTTCTTTACGTTCTTCATTTTGTTTCTCCTTTCATTTTGATGTTTATATAGAAAATCCGCCGCATAAACTTATGCGCAGAGTTTTCACAGAGTAAAGTTTTTATTATTGGAATATATACTAACGTGTAGTTGACATTGAATTTTAAATTATGTGTATAATTTGCTGTCTGCTGTCTGCTGTCTGCTGTCTGCTGTCTGCTGTCTGCTGTCTGCTGTCTGCTGTCTGCTGTCTGCTGTCTGCTGTCTGCTGAGATCAGTGCAAAAATTGCCTTTGGCAATTTTTGCTTGAGTTTTATGGTTTTTTAAGCCTAAAATGGCGGCTTTTTGCTGCATTGTGAGAATCTACCATTTCTATGTAGTTATTTCAATACCTAAATTTAACTTTTTTACTATTTTTCTTAGAGGCTTTTCCAAAACTAACCGAGTTTTGGAAAAAGCTCAATTGACATCAAGAGATAATATACCATATAGTAAAAAAATGCTTTTGTACATTATCAGACACGGCGAACCGGATTATAAAACTGACACGTTAACCGAAGTGGGAATAAAACAGGCGCAGTTATTATCGCAGCGCCTTTCATCAGTTAAATTTGACAGGATTTTTTCATCACCGCTTGGACGAGCAAAACAAACTGCGATGCCGACTTGCGAAAAGCAAAATAAAGACTTTGAAGTGCTGCCGTGGTTAAATGAAGACCTGGCTTATAAAGCAATGTCTGCCGAAGTAAACGGAAAAAAAGACTGGTGGTTCGCTGTTCAAAACACAAAAATCAGAACGCCTGACGGCGCAAAAAAATATGCAACAAAAAATACAAAAAAGTTTTACGAATCAACAACAGCCAGTTTTGACAGTTTTCTTTCTACGATTGGATATGAAAAAAACAAAAGCGGATATAAAATTACAGAAAACAAGTATAGCCGCATTGCGTTCTTTTGCCACAACGGAATATCAAACATTTTACTTTCACATGCTCTATTGATACCATTTAACATTTTTTGCGCATCATTTTCAATTCCGCACACCGGCGTTACTGTTCTTGAATTTGCATCAACAGACGATAAACTAACAGCCCCCAGATGCCTTATGTTTTCTGACTTATCGCATTTGTACAATACGCAGCTAAAAAATATTTACAATAATTCTATTGATATTTAAAAATAAAAAATATACAATTTTCTTATGATTAAAGAAGCAATAATCCAGGCGGCAAAAAGAGAAAACCTCTCGTTCGAAACCGCAGAAGCCGTAATGAACGAAATCATGGAAGGCAAGGCAAGCGAAATCCAGATGGCAGCCTACCTTGCGTCAATGTCTGTAAAGGGCGAAACAATCGACGAAATAACTGCCTCCGCGACAGGAATGCGCAAACATTGCACACGAATTCTGCACGACATGAATGTGCTGGAAATTGTCGGCACTGGCGGCGACCATTCCAATTCGTTTAATATCTCCACTACTTCCGCGCTTGTAATTTCCGCAGCAGGGATTCCCGTCGCCAAACACGGCAACCGCGCATCGACAAGCAGAACCGGTTCCGCGGACGTGCTTGAAGCGCTCGGCGTTGACATCACCATTTCGCCGGAACACAGCCTGCATCTTTTAAAAACGATTAACATTTGCTTTTTGTTTGCGCAGAATTATCACATATCGATGAAATATGTCGCGCCGGTTCGCCGTGAACTTGGCATTCGCACAATCTTTAATATACTAGGTCCGTTGGTAAACCCGGCAGGCGCAAACATGGAACTTTTGGGCGTTTACGAACCCGAGCTTATCGAGCCGATGGCAAAAGTTCTTTGCAACCTTGGCGTTAGAAGCGGCATGGTTGTTTACGGTCAGGACG
>Ga0209755_10002304_pt1 | contig 26593 bp, 27 predicted proteins | sample TergutCo191P1_FD_187301 | JGI IMG/M metagenome (GOLD analysis project Ga0209755, IMG submission 187301) | Cornitermes sp. P1 segment gut microbial communities from Petit-Saut dam, French Guiana - Co191P1 (SPAdes) (version 2) | ecosystem: Host-associated > Arthropoda: Insects > Digestive system...
TGACAATGAGCCAGAAAATCCTCGCGGCCCACGCCGGGCTGCCGGAGGTGCGCCCCGGGCAGTTGATTCAGGCGAAGCTGGATCTGGTGCTGGGCAACGACATAACATCGCCGGTGGCGATTCGGGAATTTTACGGGGCTGGGTTCGACAAGGTTTTCGACAGGACCAAGATAGCCATGGTCATGGACCACTTCACCCCGAACAAGGACATCAAGGCCGCCGAGCAGTGCAAGGAATGCCGGGACTTCGCGCGGAAGTTCGAAATTAAGCACTTCTACGACGTGGGGCCGATGGGCATCGAACACGCCCTGCTGCCGGAGGTCGGGCTTGTCGCCGCCGGGGAGTGCGTAATCGGGGCGGATTCCCACACCTGCACCTACGGGGCCTTGGGGGCGTTCTCCACCGGGGTTGGTTCCACGGACATGGCGGCCGGCATGGTCACGGGCGAGGCCTGGTTCAAGGTGCCGGAGGCGATTCGGATCAACCTGAGGGGCAAATTCAGGCCGATGGTCGGCGGCAAGGATCTAATCCTTCACCTTATCGGCATGATCGGCGTGGACGGGGCGCTTTACCAAAGCCTGGAGTACTCCGGCGAGGGCGTTTCCGCGCTGACGATGGACGACCGGCTCTGCATCGCCAACATGAGCATCGAGGCTGGCGCCAAAAACGGCATTTTCCCGGTGGACGCGGTGACCAGGGCCTTTCTGGAGGGCCGGGTGAACAGGCCGTTCACCGCTTACGAGGCGGATCCCGACGCGGAATACGTCCGCACGATTGACATAGACCTTTCGGCCATCGAGCCGACCGTGGCCTTCCCGCATCTGCCTGAAAACACCCGGGCGATTGGCGAGGTGGGGGACGTGCCGATTCAGCAGGTGGTGATCGGCTCCTGCACCAACGGTTGGCTTTCCGACATGGAGATCGCGGCCGGGATTTTAAAGGGGAGGAAGGTGCATCCGAACGTGCGCTGCATCGTGATCCCCGGTACGCAGAAGATTTATCTGGACAGCATCGAGCGTGGTTACGTGCAGGCTTTCGTCGAGGCCGGGTGCGCGGTGTCCACGCCGACTTGCGGGCCTTGCCTTGGCGGGCACATGGGCATTCTGGCCGCCGGGGAACGTTGCGTGGCGACGACGAACCGGAACTTCGTGGGGCGCATGGGGCATCCCGAGTCGGAGGTGTACCTGGCCGGCGCAGGCGTGGCGGCGGCATCGGCCATCGCGGGGAAAATCAGCGACCCGCGGACTTTAGCATAGTTATAGAAAGGAGTGAACATGAACGCAAAAGGTCTTACGCACAAATACGGCGACAACGTTGACACCGACGTTATCATTCCGGCAAGGTACCTGAACATCGCGGACAGGAAGGAGCTTGCCGCGCACTGCATGGAGGACATCGACGCGGAGTTCGTGAAGAAGGTGCGCCCCGGCGACATAATGGTGGGCGGCCAGAACTTCGGCTGCGGCTCCTCGCGGGAACACGCGCCGATCGTGATTCTGGAATCGGGCGTTTCCTGCGTCATCGCGAAAACCTTCGCCCGGATTTTCTACCGCAACGCCATCAACATCGGGCTGCCCATTCTGGAATGCCCGGAGGCCGGCGAGCGGATTCAGGCCGGGGACGAGGTCTCGGTGGACTTCGACACCGGGGTTATCACCAACGTTAGCAAAAACGAAAGCTACACAGCCGCGCCGTTTCCGGAGTTTATCAAGGAGATTATCGCGGCCGGGGGGCTTTTGGCATCCATCAAAAAGAAGCAGGGGAGATCGTGATGAACGCTAACATAGCCGTTATTCCCGGGGACGGGATTGGCCCGGAAGTGGTCGAGCAGGCGATTTTGGTTCTGGATCGGGTGGGCGAAAAGTTCGGCCACAAGTTTTCCTATAAAAACGTTCTCGCCGGGGGTTGCGCCATAGACGAGTGCGGCACCCCCCTCCCCCAAGAGACCTTGGACGTGTGCAAGGCGTCGGATGCGGTTTTGCTGGGCGCGATTGGCGGCTGGAAGTGGGACACCCTGCCCGGGGATCAGCGGCCAGAGCGCGGGCTTTTGGGGCTTCGCAAGGGGCTGGAGCTTTTCGCCAACCTGCGCCCCGCGGTTCTTTTCGAGGAGCTGGCCGAGGCCTGCCCCCTGCGCCCGGAGCTTGTGGCCGGGGGGCTGGACATCGTGGTTGTGCGCGAGCTTACCGGGGGGATTTACTTCGGCGAGCGGGGGCGTAAGGACACGTCGCAGGGTCAGGCGGCCTTCGACGTGGAGCTGTACTCCGAGGCCGAGGTTCGCCGGATTGCGAAGGTGGCCTTCGACATGGCGATGAAGCGCGGCAGGCACCTTACCAGCGTGGACAAGGCGAATGTGCTGGAGTCGTCCCGTCTGTGGCGCGAGGTGGTGGTTGAGGTGGCCAAGGATTACCCGGATGTTACCCTTAGCCATATGTACGTTGACAACGCGGCGATGCAGTTGGTGTCGTCGCCGAAGCAGTTTGACGTGATCGTTACCAGCAATATGTTCGGGGACATACTTTCGGACGAGGCGAGCATAATCACCGGGTCGATCGGGATGCTGCCTTCCGCGAGCCTTGCCGAGGGGAACTTCGGGCTGTACGAGCCGGTGCATGGATCCGCGCCTGACATAGCCGGGCAGGACAAGGCGAACCCGATGGCGACGATACTTTCCGCGGCGATGATGCTGCGCTACACCTTCGGGCTTTCCGCCGAGGCGGACGCGGTGGAGGGCGCGGTGCAGGGGGTTCTGCGCAAGGGTTTCCGCACGGGGGACATTCACCGTGGGGGGGATGCGTTGACGTTGGTGGGGACGAGGGAAGTTGGAAGGTTGATTGCGGGGGAGATTTGACGGGGGGCGTTGTCGCTTTTTCCTTGCCTGTGATGCTGGCAATCGCTATACTCAATAGGGTAAGGAGCATGTATGGTAGCGGTAAGGGCATATTATGATGGGCATGTCTTCGTTCCCGAAAGCCCGTTTAAGGCGGAAGTCAACCAGAAAGTGATCGTAACCATTTTGGACGGGGAAGTTTCCCCCAGTGATTCGCCAGAGGGCAGGGCTTCGAGTTTTATCGATAATGGGTCGGGCGAAGACCACGGCAAAATAAGAAAAACGCTTGAGGGCATAAGAAGCGGGGATATACCCACGCCACATGCGGATAGATTTCTTGGTATACTGGCCCACGTTGATGGCGATATAAGCATGAAAGAAATTCGTGAGGAACGGCTGGCGGAAAGGTATTTGAAATGAAAGTCCTTGTTGACACCAATGTTGTTTTGGACGTGTTCATGAAACGCCAGCCCTTTTATGAGGATGCTTTTGAAACGTTACAGGGCGTTGAAAAACGGCTTGTCAATGGATGCTTGTCATCCGACGGATATTTTTTACCTGCTCCGCAAGCAGTATCATGGCTCCGCTGGTGTTTATCCGATTTTGCTCGGAATGCGGCAAATGATTACGAATAGGATCGCATGCTATACTTGCGCCGCCTCATTTTTCCATTGTCGCGCAGAATTTATTGAGTTCTTCCGCAACACCTGTCAAGACTTGCTCGATGATTTCATCCTTTCTGGCCTCGGGTGTCGCAACGGAAAAGTATTCGCCGTTGAGGGAATCTTCAAGAATAAGCCAATACTCATCACCGGAGTTGCCGGGCTCCCTGTTGAAACAAACCGGCAGGGAGCCTAGGTACACGCATTTATTAGGGGAAGTAAGCGTTGTTCTGTCATTGACGGAAACAAACAGCATCGGCTCGTCTTTCCCTTGCTTCAGCAAAAACCCTATGTCAAATGGGGCAGACGATTTTGTATGCTTCAGTCTGAATTTAAGGCAAACACCGTTCCTGCCCGCATCGAGTTGCGCGTCCACCTCCAGCGATTCGCTTCTTACCTCTTGCTCAAGATCGGGCGATTTTTTGAGGGCTTTACTTATACTTAAAGCCAAATCCGCAAGCGAATTTCTCAATACGGAGGCAATTATTTCCCATGCACCCAATTTCTACACTCCTCGTGTTTTTTGCCAGAGTATGGCTACTTTGGATTACAATTCTTAATTTGATGCGGCGGCTTGGCAAATTGTGCAGTTTACCTTTGTCGCCGCCGCATCCCTTGGTTGCCAGTTACCGCATTCGAACAGGCCCGCCGCCGTTTAGTCGTCCACCGCCGTCGTCACGGATGACTCCGCCGCGGAGATCAAGGGTGTTTCCTCCACGCCCCGGCCATAACCAGCGGGTACCGTCAGTTTTGGTGGCTATGAGACCATCCACCGACCTCCAGTTCGTGTCGCTTCCAAGGCGAACCAGACCGTTAACGCTGCCCCTGTTGCGGTCAGCAACCCACAGCGTTCCGTCGGCCCGAATTGTCGCGGCGTGAGTAATAGCGTGATGGTTCACATTTCTCATGACTGATAAGGACACGGAAACCCAGTCGTAATCCTGCCCGATTCGCTGTCTGTTTCTACCTTGACCCCAACCACTGAACGCCAGCGGGCCGAATCCTTCGATAATCCAGAGCGAGCCGTCCTGCATAACGCCCCATGTCGCGCTGGTATTTCCAGTAGTACTGAATCCATCGCCGCCATGGGCGTGTGAAATCGAACGCCACCTTGTCCCAGGCCATATTTCGTTTTCCACCGTGCTGGTATCTCCCCATGCGTCTGTCGTTTGCCGGTGGGTTACTATCATGCCCTGGTCGTTAAGGATTGGAACCGGGGCCCGGGCACTTCGGGTTCCGGGCGGGGGGCTGCCAAATAGCCTTACCTCCGTGGTATTGTCAAATGCGTTTATATTGCTGAAGGTGGCGCCAATCGGAATGGCAATGACGGCGAGCTGCGGATTCTGCGCAAACGCCAATTCGCCGATATGCTCAAGACTGGAGGGAAGGGTAACGCTGGTAAGCTCGGGGTTTCTGCCAAACGCCCGCGCGCCGATTACCCTAACACCCTCCGGAACCCTTACCGAGGTAATACCGCTCTCCTGAAATGCGCCAGTACCGACATAGAGGACGGGCCATCCCCCAATACGGCTTGGAATAATCACGTCCGTAGCTCTTCCTGTATAGCCTGTAATTGTAACACCCCGCATGCCAGTATGAGCTGGCCCTGTGGTAAAATACCTCTCGTTGGCCGAGCCACCACCGCCAGTGGCGCATGTCGCAAGCGTTGTCAATGCCGTAAGCACCAATATACCCAGCAAAACCGTCTTTCTTTTCATCTCAAATCCTCCAAAATCCTTCTATGTTTTCTCCAGGTGCATACGCATCCGGCTTTTACAATTGTTTGCGCCCCATTGCGACGAATGTTACATTGTCTCTTTGTCGGGTTCCGGCATCAGAAGTATCTGTGAGCCGTTGCTTTCGAATTGCTTTTTGTCCGAGCAGTATACCAAGGTGGCATCTCGTCTATATACGCAAATACGCCAGTTTGTGCTTTTTTCATAGGAACATATTCCAACCTCGTGATATGTAAAATCACCTACGCCCATGTCGGTTCTTTCCTGCATCTCCTTATAGATGTTGAACACGCATAGGGACATGGACTTGCCGTCTGCCTTGTGAACAATTGTGTCGCCGATTTGTATGTTGTCAATCGACATCGTTTCTTTCATCATTTGCATCTCCTGTTCTTTTGTATACATCAACAGCCCACCCTTGATGGGCAAACCGTATTGCAATGGGGCGTTTTTCCGAGGATGTGAATAAAAAATTGGGAAAAATGTAAATTTAGGCTATTAGCTAGTTGACAAAGCCGCGCATTTCCCCACAATTTGCTTGCTTGCTTGCTTGCTTGCTTGCTTGCTTGCTTGCTTGCTTGCTTGCTTGCTTGCTTGCTTGCTTGCTTGCTTGCTTGCGGGGAGAGTTGCGCTTGTAAAGGCGAGATTCTGCCACATTATACCATTTTGCCAGGTTTCGGCGTAAAGATCAAGGAATTTTCGAACGGAAAGTAGGAAATAACATTTGGCTTGGAGAGAATCCGCAGCCATTTGAGCCGTGCTGTTGAATTTCTCGTGAAATTCGTCTTTACTTATAGCATCAAGTTTGGGGGTAATATGCCGGAAATAAAGCCAGTGTCCGATTTACGGAACTATTCGGAAGTTCTTCGCCATATAGCGGTTGGAAGCCCGGTTTTCCTTACCAAAAACGGAAGGGGAAAATACGTGCTTCTGGATATGGAAGATTACGAAAAAATGCACGCAAGCGTAAAGCTGATGTCCGAGCTTGCCAAAGGCCGAAGGTCGGGGGAGGAGCAGGGCTGGGAAACGATGGAAAACGTCGAGGCGGCTTTGGGTGTCCGGTAAACTGTGCATCTCCCCGGAAGCGCGAAAAGACCTTGAGGAAATAAAGGCATATATTACGGAGGCACTGGAAAACCCCATTGCTGCCGTCAACGTGGTTTCGCGAATTCTTCAGGCACTGAAAAACCTAAAGGATATGCCCGGTATCGGTACGCTGTTGTCCTCAAAAGTTCCATTTGACACCGATTACCGTTTTTTGGTATGCGGAAATTACTTGGCGTTTTACCGGTACAAAGACGAAACTGTTTACGTGGACAGGATTTTATACGGACGACGCGATTACGTGAAAATTCTTTTTCCGGAGGCAATGAAACAGAGCGAAGAAACGGAAAAACTGGCCGAGGCCGAAGACGAGGCGAACAAGCCCAATGCCGTGTGGCTTGACGAAAACGATTTCTGGAACGAAGATGATTGAAATACATGGTTCGTTTCTCGCCTTTTGCGAAGACGCTGGGTGCTTATAAATCGGATGGCACTAATCCCGTGTGTTTGGATATTCTTGCAAGCATCTTAGGGCCTATTTCTTCGCCATCGTGAAAAGAAAAAACATAATCAGGATAACCGGACCTTTCCAATGTTCTGTGCGATCCGCCTTGCCTTTTTATAGACCAGCCAATCCCTAACAACACGGCCAAAAGCCGTTTCGCCTTATATTGATCGCCACTTGCCTATAATCGTTTGCAAATTTTATGGAATTAATACTTGGGAAGTAAAACCTCGTTTTCCATTCGTTCGGCCAAAACCCTTAGAGCCAAAGCCTTTGCCTTGGCTCCCGCCTGTAAAGGGGTTACGCCGTATGCAAGCACGCCGGGGATTTCAGGAATTTCCGCTATCCATCGCCCGTCATCTTCCTGCTCAAGGTCAATACCAAAATTCATAGGCACCTCGTTTCAATAATATGCTACAAAAAGGGCGGTTCGACAAGCCCCACGACCAAGGCGGGGTGTTGCGGGGTGAAACCCCGCAGAGGGGGTAGCGTAAGACCCGCGCAGCGGGGCTGAAGCGCGGGGGAGGCTTCCCCCGTTTCCCTAATCCTTTCTGTACGATACAACGCTGACACCGACGTTATCACACCAGCAGAACATTGCAGACAGGAAGGAGCTTGCCGCGCACTGCATGGAGGACATCGACGCGGAGTTCGTGAAGAAGGTGCGCCCCGGCGACATAATGGTGGGCGGGCAGAACTTCGGCTGCGGCTCCTCGCGGGAACACGCGCCGATCGTGATTCTGGAATCTGGCGTTTCCTGCGTCATCGCAAAAACCTTCGCCCAGATTTTCTACCGCAACGCCATCAACATCGGGCTGCCTATTCTGGAATGCCCGGAGGCCGGCGAGAGGATTCAGGCCGGGGACGAGGTTTCGGTGGATTTCGACACCGGGGTTATCACCAACGTTAGCAAAAACGAAAGCTACACGGCTGCGCCGTTTCCGGAGTTTATCAAGGAGATTATCGCGGCCGGGGGGCTTTTGGCATCCATCAAAAAGAAGCAGGGGAGATCGTGATGAACGCTAACATAGCCGTTATTCCCGGGGACGGGATTGGCCTCGAGGTGGTCGAGCAGGCGCTTTTGGTTCTGGATCGGGTGGGCGAAAAGTTCGGCCACAAGTTTTCCTATAAAAACGTTCTCGCCGGCGGTTGCGCCATAGACGAGTGCGGCACCCCCCTCCCCCAGGAAACGCTCGACGTGTGCAAGGCCGTCGGATGCGGTTTTGCTGGACGCGATCGGTGGCTGGAAGTGGGACACCCTGCCCGGGGATCGAGCGCGGGCTTTTGGGGCTTCGCAAGGGGCTGGAGCTTTTCGCCAACCTTCGCCTGGCGGTGCTTTTCGAGGAGCTGGCCGAGGCCTGCCCCCTGCGCCCGGAGCTTGTGGCCGGGGGGCTGGACATCGTTGTGGTGCGCGAGCTTACCGGGGGGATTTACTTCGGCGAGCGGGGGCGTAGGGACACGCCGCAGGGTCAGGCGGTCTTCGACGTGGAGCTGTACTCCGAGGCCGAGGTTCGCCGGATTGCGAAGGTGGCTTTCGACATGGCGATGAAGCGTGGAAAACACCTTACCAGCGTGGACAAGGCGAACGTGCTGGAGTCGTCCCGTCTGTGGCGCGAGGTCGTGGTTGAGGTGGCCAAGGATTACCCGGATGTTACCCTTAGCCATATGTACGTTGACAATGCAGCGATGCAGTTGGTGTCGTCGCCGAAACAGTTTGACGTGATTGTTACCAGCAATATGTTCGGGGACATACTTTCGGACGAGGCGAGCATAATCACCGGGTCGATCGGGATGCTGCCCTCCGCTAGCCTTGCCGAGGGGAACTTCGGCCTGTACGAGCCGGTGCACGGATCCGCGCTGGACATAGCCGGGCAGGACAAGGCGAACCAGATGGCGACGATACTTTCCGCAGCGATGATGCTGCGCTACACCTTCGGGCTTTCCGCCGAGGCGGATGCGGTTGAGGGTGCGGTGCAGGGGGTTCTGCGCAAGGGTTTCCGCACGGGGGACATTCACCGCGGGGGGATGCATTGACGTTGGTTGGGACGAGGGAAGTTGGAAGGTTGATTGCGGGGGAGATTTGACGGGGGGGTGTTGTAGGGTTGGGGCGTAAAAAACCCAACCCCTGCTCTCTTATTTTGGGAGGAAGGGAAAACCTATGCCGGAAACAGAACAACTGATACGAAAGGCCGAAACATTGCCGGAAGCGTTATTTCAAGAGGCGGTACATTACATAGATTATCTGTTCCAAAAAGCGCAGTCGGCCTATTTTGCGGAAAAACTGGCCTAAGCTGAACACGAAGGGTACGTCTTGCTATTCCTTGTTTTCGGCAGTAAAATGGAACAATGAAGCAAACGGTAACTATTGAAACCGAGGATGCCGCTATCTTGCAGTTGCTGCGTAATTTGGCGGCAATGAGCTTGGTCAAGTTCGTTCCCGAGACACCCTCTCAAGACGATCTCTTGCTGGCCCGCCTTAACGAGGTCTACAGCACAGAAGATTCATCCCTTGACCCAAGCCTGATGCTGGCTCAGATCGAGGCGATTGGAGAAGAGGACTGGTAATGATAAAGGGTGAAATCTGGTGGGCAAATTTACCCGATAACCCCTATGGCTCGGAACCTGGCAAACGTCGCCCTGTACTTATAATTCAAAATGACGTTATCAATCGCAGCGCAATAAGAACCACTATTTGCGCCGTCATAACTTCGAATGTGGAACTTGCGCAAGTCCCATATAACATTCTGCTGGAAAAATCCGTTTCTGGTTTGGGAAAGACATCGGTGGTCAATTTTTCACAGGTGATCACCATAGATAAATCGCGACTTACCGAACAAGTGCTCGACCCGAGTGTAAGCTTCATTTTTGCCCATAGCCCCCTTTGCCATTCTAGCGGCTTTTCTGGCTTTTTTCCTTAAATTGATGATGTTGTATCTGTCATTGTTGCGCCCTCTTGCGGGGGAAGTTTGACGGGCATGTTTTCGTTCCCGAAAGCCCGTTTAAGGCGGAAGTCAACCAGAAAGCGATCATAACCATTTTGGACGGGGAAATTTCCCCCAGTGAATTCGACGGATATTTTTTACCTGCTCCGCAAGCAGTATCATGGCTTCGCTGGTGTTTACCCGATCGATGGATCACATTGCCACTATCTTTTCAATTGTTCCTGTTGATACCACCATCGTCAATGCTCTGGCACTTCGTTGGAACGATTTTGAAGATGCGGTTCAGTTTATGGTCGCCAGGGAGAACGGTATCACGTATATCGTTACCCGACCTGAGTCCCGCGGGCTTTATCGCATATCTGGAGAACGCAAAATAATCTGCTGAAACAGGCACTTAACGTTGGTTCCTGGGGCCATGTCCTGGAGACTGTTGCCGTTGAGCATCTTTCACGACTGGCACCATTGCGCCTCCTGAGTACGCCATGTGCCATTGCGTGTAGCGCACTGGGTAACCGCGTCGCCACCTGGCGGCAACGCGGTTACCTGTGTTATGCGCTGTAAAATCTGTTGCAGACGACTTTAATTTCCTATAGCCATCATTAGCTCAACCCGCAAGTCCTCGCTGATTGCAGTGTCATTACCAGGAACCCAGTTGCCTCTAACATCCTGCCACTGCCCTTCTACATTTAAGGTTACTTGCGTACGAGCTGGGTTAAAAGTAACAGAAACACGAACTCGATACCTATCGTCAACTTGCCCTCTAGGCGTAGTCCATACCCTCCAGTTGGTTCGTATGAAACCTGCTTCAGGCTGTAAAGTTTCAGTCTGAAAGTTGTTTTGTAGCAAAATAAATGACACCTCTCTAAACGCTTGATCGAAATCTAGACCCGACCTAAGCATAATTGTGGTGCTACTGGCTTGCCCACGTACAAAGGAGCGAGGTGGTCCACTCACACACCCAACAACCGCCATCCCGAATACCAGCACCATTGCCAGCATTCCCACGCCAAATCTTCTTCTTTTCATGTTTCCTCCATAACTCTTCTTTTCCGCGGAATACTGTCCGCCACAGCCGTTGTTCTAGATAAAGCTCACTACGCGCGGTTTTCCAGGAAAGACAAAAACCCGTAACGGTCACCCATGTGCCGACGATCGCTTTCTGCTTTCGGAAAACTGTGTGAAAGTCCATTTGGTTCGGTAATACCGATATTTCATGCTATCCGCTGTTTGATTGTTTGTCAAGCTGTTAATGTAATATTTCGGTATAAGGTGGATGTGTTATTTTTTATGGAAGAACAGGAGCTAAGAGGTATTTTAGGCAATAATATCAAGCGTTGCCGGCTGAGAAACAACCTTTCTCAACTGTCACTGGCCGAAAAGGTAGACATATCAACCAATTTCCTAAGTGATATAGAGCGCTCTAAGGCGTGGGTTTCACCGAACACGCTGGTAAAACTGGCATCCGTTCTGAAAATCGAACCCTACGAGCTTTTTAAGGCGGATGCGCTTTTGACGGACGCGGAAAAGAGCATTTTGCAGCATTATGCGGATGAAAACTTAAAAACCGTTCTAAGCGTTATAAACCAGTTGCGTGAAAATTAGACCAACATGCGTTTGTCGTGCCGATACGCCAGGGCGCGGAAACCGTCGCGCTTAAGGTCCCCAAGGCGGGTAAAGCCCGTGGGCTTCCTCCTGTCAAAGCGTTCCGCGTCCGACGAGGCAAAGGTAACCAGAAGGGTGCCCCCAACGGCGAGCAGGGGCGGCACGGAATCCCAGAGCGCGGCGAGTTGGTCGGTTCCCTTGGGCAGCGAGCTTTGCGGCAACAGCTCGGGGAAGGCGGCTAGGCAGGCATATTTTTCCCCGCCTATTGCCTCTAGAAGCGCGGCCCCGCCCAAGCGCAGGTCCGCAACGGGCACGATGGTTACTTGCGGCGAAACGTTATGCCGCGCCGCCTCCAGCGCGAGTATGTTTCTGCCGGACAGGACCACCGCGCCACGGCCTTGCAGGAACCCGAGCAGCCAGCATGGGAAAAAGCCCTGTCCTGGTTCGTGGACAAGCAGGGGGGCGTTGCGGTCCGGGCTAATCTTTTCCGGCCCGATACGTCCGGCCAGCTTTGCCGCGACGGTTACGGCGTTGCCGGCATCGTCGAATCCGGAGGCCCCGTGAACCGCCTCTATGCCGACGGAAACGCCCTCGATTTTGCACCGGGCGGAAGCTCGGGCGTAAAACGGATGTCGCGAAAGGAACCCGAGGCCCGCCTCCACGGTGGCCTCTGCGCCCTGTCCTTCTCCGGGGGCGTACACGAACACGCTGTGCCCCGAGCCTTCCTGCTCCGACAGGAGTTCCGCCCCGGCAAGGGCGATCCTTTCGCGGAAGAAACTTGCCAGGGTGTGCACCACGACTATGGCAACCCTGCCCCCAGGGTTCAGCAGGCCCAGGGAGCGGCTTACGAAGTCCTCCAGGATTGGTGTTCCGGCTTTTGCGGGGATGTTGGAAAGGATAAGGTCCCAGCGTTCGTCCTTGGGCCCGGCCAGGAGGGGTTCGGCAAAGGCTTCCAGCGAGACGCCGTTTTTTGCCGCGTTGTGCAGGGTTAAAAGCCTGGCCAGCTCGTCCCGATCCTGGCAGCGCACGACAGAGCCGTCCAGGGTCGCGGCCGCGCATATCCCGATTACGCCCACGCCGCAGCCGGCATCCAGCACCCTTCCCGGCGGGGGCTTCCAGGCATCCCCGTCAAGCATACGGGAAAACACCTTCAGCAAAAGCTGTGTCCCCACGTCCACGCCGGCGGAACTGAACAGCCCATGGGAAAGGTCGAAGGCTAAATCCACGCCCCTGAACCTAAAGGGAACCGTTTTGTTTACGAAATGGGAAACCAGATAGTCCGTGTGGCCGGCGTCGCGGGACGCCGGCTCCTGGCGGTTAGGAATTTACCCTCTCCACGTATTCGTTGGTTTCGGTATTTACGAGGATCTTCTCGTCCTGCTTTATGAACAGGGGCACGCGCACGGTAAGGCCCGTGTCGGTAACAATCGGTTTGGTTGCGCCGGTGGCGGTGTCGCCCTTTATGTAGTTCTCGCTTACGGCGACGACGAACACCATCTTGGTGGGAACCTTTATGTCGATGACCTTGCCCTCCCAGATGGATAGGTCGTAGGTCTCCCCTTCCTTCAGGTAGAATTTCTTGTCCTGGGCTTCCTCCATGAGCACCTCGTACTGGTCGTAGGACTCGTTGTCCATGAAGTGGAAGTTGTCCTGATCCGCGTACTGGTACTGGCATCTTCGCAGATCGACCTGGGCATCCTCGACCTCCTGCTGTGTCGGTATGGTCAGGGACAGCACGGAGCCGTCCTTGATGCTTTTCATTTTTATCCTGGCAACGGCGGTTCCCTTGCCGGGGTTGTGGAATTCCCGCTCGACTACCAGATAAGGCTGTCCCTTTTGCAAAAGACAGCTTCCCTTAACAATGTCTCCACCTCGTATCATCGTGTCCTCGCTTAGCTCAATTCAGTGTAGTTTCCGACATAATACCGGTTTACAAGCCTCTTGGGGAAGGGGCATGTTTCACTGCGCGCCCGCCCCGGAAGGCTCGAAATAGGGCATCTCCACAAGCTTGTGCAGGTTGCTAACATGAAGGCTGTCTATCCTGTCCTTGGTTCTCGCGTCCTCGCAAACGCCTTCCCGAATGTACCTGTCCAGGACATCGTAGGTGAACCCAAGGTTTTCCTCGTCGGACAAACCGGAAAGCCCGTCCTCCGGCGTTTTGTCGACGAACTTTGCCGGCAGCCCAAGTTCCCGCCCAACGGCCCTTACCTCGCTTACCGTAAGCCGCGACAGGGGGCTGAAATCGCCCGCGCCGTCCCCGAACTTCGTCGCGTAACCCACCCAGTCCTCGCTCAGGTTGCAGGTGTTGGCCACCCGCCCCCCAAGGATCGCCGACACCGCGTAAAGGGTCGCCATTCTTATCCTGGCCGGTGTGTTCACAATCGCCTGCCTGTCCGGTTCCAGCCCGCCATCCCGTATCGCCGCGAAAACCGAGTCCACGCCGGCTTTTATGTTGATGACGCTGTGCCGTATCCCCAGAAAACCTACCAGATCCAGTGAAACGCCTATGTCCCACTGCTCCCCGCAAGGCATCAAAACCCCGTGAACCCTGTCCACGCCCAACGCGCGTACACACAGCGCCGCGACCACAGAGCTATCCTTGCCACCGCTCAAGCCGACAATCGCCGGGCAGCCGGGGCCGTTCCCGTCGAAGTAGGCGCGTATCCATCGCGTTATATCATCCCTGGTTTTTATCGCGTCAAACACCATCATAGCTCAAGAATAGCAAAATCCTCTCGACACGACAATGTTCCGATCCCCCAAAAAACCCACTCTCCGTGCCGGAGCAAGGGGCAGTTTACCCAAGCACCATGTCCAGCACCATCATCAAGAGGAACCCCGCCATCGCGCCAATCGTGCCAAGGTTCGAGTGTTCCGCCTTGCCGGTTTCCGGGTTCGCCTCCGGGATTAGCTCCTCCACCACGACGAACATCATCGCGCCGGCGGCAAAGGCCAGCAGCCAGGGCATGACCGGCGCGACCTGCACGGCCAGCAGCACGGTCACGATGCCGAAGGCCGGCTCCACAGCGCCGGACAGGGCGGCCAGGGTGAACGCCTTCAGCGATGAGGCCCCCTCCTGGCGCAGGGCAAGCGAAACCGCCGCGCTTTCGGGCAGGTTCTGAATGCCTATCCCCAACGCCAAGGCCGCCGCTCCCGCGTAAGCTTCCGGGCCGCCGCCGGTCTGGGTGGCCAGGGCCAGGGCAAGCCCCACGGCCATGCCCTCCGGAATGTTGTGCAGTGTCACGGCGGAGACCAGCAGCGTGGTACCCTTCGACTTGGAAGCTGGCCCTTCCACCACGCCGGAAAAAGGGTGAAGGTGCGGGATAAGGTGATCCAGGCCGAGCAGGAAAAGCACTCCAAGCGCGAAGCCCCCCGCAACGGGTATCCACCCGATTAGCCCCTGGGCTTCGGCCTGCTCGACGGCGGGGACCAGCAGGCCCCATACGGAAGCCGCAATCATAACCCCGGCCGCAAATCCCAGGAAAAGTCGCTGTAGTTTCGCAGGTACGGACTTCCTGAAGAAAAAAACCGTCGCGGCCCCAAGGCAGCTCATCAAAAAAATAAACCCCAGCCCGCCGCCTGTCAGCAAAAATGAGTGCATAACCAGATTCCTCCTGTTCACCCCCCTTCTAAATTAATACCTGGATCGCCTTGTGGGCAATAATCCACAGGCAAATATTTGTACGTCAGAACGTAAAAAAGAGCGGAAAGCCCGTTAAGCGCCCCGAGAATATCGGGCCTTGGGTTTGGGGGATCGCGGAAAGCCGCAACCGCGGAGGTTTCGACCTCCCTCGTAAAGGTCCGCAGGAGGTTCAGGCGCAGACACAAGGCCCCCATGCTTCTGTCCATAAGAAGATGCCCATGGCCGAAGTGTTTTTTCGGATGCCGGCAGCGTTCCCGCAAGTGTTTGGCGCTTAGGCCCAGTAGGCGGAATTCCCCCAGTGGCGTCCCTTTGTACTCCGCCGTAAAGATCGACCGGGTAAAATCCAGGACTTCCTGAAGATCGTCGACAAAAGCGTGGTTGCCTGCCTGTTCCCCCAGGAGCTGGGCTTCCAGGATCATGGCGCAAAGCGTGTCCAGCTTGCCTCGTAGCACGATTATAGGGTTGTCCTTTTCCGCAAGCTGGTTTCCGTACAGATGGGTTCGTTGTTGTTCATGCATGTCGATTACACAACATCTGATTAACGCTAACTGGCGATTTTTTCGACGTTGTAACTATAGCTAAGCAGCGGGAATTCCTCGATATACCGTTCCAGGATACGTTGTTCGCCCATGGGGAACGATGTAAATTCCAGCGAGATAATTTTGCCCGTTCGCACAAGACGGCATACGGGCGAAAGAATCGCGTCACCGACGCGCAGGCTGCATTCCTTGAATTCCTCGTTTACCGCCTCTTCCTTCGGCGACTCGGCATTGATGGGTAAAAACGACAGGCCCCCCACCGAAATGTTCTGTACGGTTCCCTTTACAATCTCCTTGCCGGAAAAATTCGCGACAAGGAAACCGACACGATGCCAAGGCTCCACCAGGTAACGGTGGTGTTTCCGTTTTTCATGCACTGGCACGTGTCGCCCGAGAATGTTCTGCAAACGGTTAAGCTTTTCCGGGGATTCGAGCGCGTCGTCCAGTACCCCGTTTACGCCAAGGAAAAATGCCTTGGCCGTTTCCTCCGTGCTAAAGGCGCCGCCCTTAAGAAGGATAATCGGACACGTTTCCCTTGATCTTTCGCTGCGGACGAACTGCACCAGAATCTTCCAGTGCCTGGGGAAATCCCTCGCGCTTATCACGATGGCAGACGGGCTTATCTCGTCCAGGTTGTCCATAGCCTTCATTACGTGGCGATACCGAATAATCTCGAAGCCCAATGGGGGGATCGAGGAGGAGACAATGTCGAAGTTGTCGTCGGAGCCGAGCACAAGGAGCAGTTTCATTCGGCCCCCAGATTGATTACCGAGAAGTCCACGATTGCCCAGATATTGTCCCTTCGCTGCAGGTAATACGTGTATCGCTTAATGCTCGTAAAATGCGCGCCTTGGAATCTTTTCAGCACGGTAACGGTTCCCTCGTTGCCACTGTGCTGCGTCCGCTCGATCGTAAAGTCCGTGGGGATAAGCGCGATCTCTTCGATCGTCGTGGGGCTTTGCAGTTCCTGCCGGAACTGTTCCACCATTCTCTGCCTGCCTTCCGCGCTTTCGCGAACCCATGTCCGTCGCCGCACCGGATCCCTGGACACCATTTCCTCCAGGTCCAGGTACAGGAAGAACCTTTCCCATTGTCCCCTCTGGCGCGCGCGTATCATGTACTCGACAACCTCGTCCGGGGGAAGCCTGTCCCGCACCAGTATCGCGCCGGTGGCCACGTCCATCGCAAGCGGCAGCCCGTCGGGCCCGGTGACGAGTGGCGGTCTTATGTTCAGGTTAAGGCGGCTGGATGCCAGTACGCCCGTAAGATTCCGGTTGGGCGGGGTGAACCAGCGATCCGAGCTTACCGCCGTGGTAACAAAGTCCGGGCGAAACAGTTCGGGGTAAACGAAGGCCCTTACCACGAAGGATCCGGGCTCGTCCAGCCTTACGTACTCCCGCAGGTTTTCCACGAAGGAGAAGGACTCGCCGGGCTCCACCGCTATTTCCCGGAAGAAGACCTGCCTGGATTGGGTTCGCCTTCGGATAAGTTCCTCGGCTGGTTCCAGCAGGCGGTTGGTCACCGTCCGCACCTCGAAATCCACCGAGAACATGCGGTCATCCGCCAGTTTGAACCTATAGGTGAAAGGACTGTTGTTCGTTATGGTTACCTGAATGTAGATGGGGCCGTTTGCCGCATGATAAATACGCCTGTCGAAGAAGCGTATGTTAAAATCGATGCCAGCTTCCGCCACCGCATGGGCCGTTCCCGCCCATGAAATCATAATACCGAACAGGGCCAGTTTAAATAGTGCCGGCTGCCGCGTGAATACCCTACCTTTTGCTTCTCTCATCACTACATCCTTGTACCTAAAGTATATGCGATTTTGCCACCCAAAACAAAGTCCTGGGAGACTCTCGCAAGCCGGCCTTTGGCTCGGACGGCTTTCAAAAGAGCTTGGTTCTACGATATAATTATCGGCAGATTGTCATGAACATCTTATCGTTTCACGAGCTTTTACGCAAAACAGACAAATCGGTGCCGGTTCGCGAATGTGTTTCGGCATTTGCCGGCGGGGAAAATTTCCCCCTGGAAGTAGAGGGCTGCGAGGGTGCTTTTGGCGCCCTGCTTTTGGCAAAATTTTACTTGGCAAAGCCGGGCCTGTATTTCGTCGTTGTTCCCCAGGAAGGGGATGTCGCGGATCTTGCCTTGGACTTGGTCGCCGCCGGCTTGCCCTGTATGCAGTTCCCCTGGTGGGGCATCGTTCCGTACCGGGAACTTTCCCCCCTTTCCGCGGTTTTCGGGGAAAGGGTCAGGGTGCTTGGGGAGATTATCGCCGGCAGGCCCGGCATAGTCGTCATTCCCCAGCGGGCATTCCTTTCCCCCTTGCCGCCCCCGGACTACGTTAACAGCCTAATGGTTGGCATAAAGCCTGGGGATACGGTGGATTCCGAGAGCCTTATCCGGACTCTGGTTTCCTACGGGTACACCAGGGTTCCCCGTGTTCAGATGCGGGGGGAATTCGCCCTTCGTGGCGAGGTGCTGGACATTTTCATGGGTGATGGGGCCACGCCCAGGGATGGCGATTCCGCCGAAGCCTACCGGGTGCTTTTCGACTTTGACCGCGTCGAATCGATAAAACGGCTGGATCCATTGATGCAGGGCGGTGGCCCGGGCAAGGAAAACCTTCGCGACCTGTCGATCCGCCCGCTGCGGGAAGTCATCTGGACGGATGACAGAATCGAAGCCCTTGGGGACAACATGGCCGAGCTAAAGGAATTCTCGGACGGTGGCAAGGCCCTTGTCGAGGAACTCATTGCCCGCCGCTGTGTCGAGGGCGAGGAAATGTTTTACCCCCTGGCCTTTGCCCGTTGCGCCAGCTTCCTTGACTACCTTGGCGACGCGGGAACCCTGGTGCTGGTTGACAGGGAAAGGCTGGAAAACGCACAGGAAAGCCTGGAGCGCGAGTACCGCAACTCGTACCTGCGATCCCAAAGGGAAACCGAGGAGCCAGGGATGGATGCCAGGGGTCGCGAGTACCCCCTGCCGGAACGTTTGCTTCTAAATATAGGGAAGCTAATCGGCGGGGACGGTTCCGGTGCGCGAAGGCTCGTTTCGTTCCTGTCGATGAAGAGCGAGCCCAAGCCCGGGGTTCACCGCGTCGCCGTTTCCTGCGATCCTTCGCGGAGCTTCTTCGGCAACATCGGCTACCTAAAGGACGAGTTCGATTCGCTGCTCGCCGCCGGCTGGCAGATCGCCGTGGCCGCCGAGTCCGAGCTTCAGGCCGAGCGCATACGGACGGTGCTTGCCCAGCATCCCGCGTTGTCGGTTCTGGCGACCCCGCTTTCCGCCGGCTTTTCCCTGCCCGAGATCAAGTTCATGCTGGTGCAGGAAAACGAGATCTTCGGCCGCCGCAAAAGGCCGCCGCGCTCCCTTAAGACCGCGCGGTCAAGCCCCATCGACACATTCGTCGAGCTTAACCCCGGCGACTTTGTCGTGCATATCAACCACGGCATCGGCCTGTTCAAGGGCATCGAGCGGATAAACGCGCTGGGCTACGAAAGGGACTACATCAAGCTCGCCTACGCCGGCGACGAAACCGTTTTCGTGCCGGTGGAACAGGTAAACCTAATCCAGCGCTACATCGGCAACGAGGGCGCGCCGCCGCGACTGGACACCGTCGGCTCCAAGTCCTGGGAAAACCGCAAAGGCAAGGTAAAGCAGTCCGTCGAGGATCTCGCGCACAGGCTTATCGACCTGTACTCCAAACGCAAAAGCTCCAAGGGCTTTTCGTTCCCGGAGGACGGCGAGTGGCAGACGATGTTCGAGGCGGCCTTTCCCTTCGAGGAAACCGACGACCAGCTTCGCTGCGTCGAGGAAATAAAGCAGGACATGGAAAGCGCGGTTCCGATGGACAGGCTTGTCTGCGGCGACGTGGGCTACGGCAAGACCGAGGTCGCCCTGCGCGCCTGCTTCAAGGCGATCATGGGCGGAAGGCAGGTCGCGTTCCTGGCCCCGACGACGATTCTTGTCGAGCAGCACTACGGCAATTTCCGCGAACGTTTTTCGCGTTTCCCGGTGCGAATCGCCATGCTTTCCCGTTTTGTCGACAAAAAAAAGGCTCGCCAAACCCTGGAGCAGCTAAAGACCGGCGAGGTGGATCTGGTCGTGGGCACGCACCGCATAATACAGAAGGACGTGCAGTTCAAAAGGCTCGGCCTCTTGGTCATAGACGAGGAGCAGCGTTTCGGCGTGAAGGACAAGGAACGTTTGAAGGAGCTTAAAACGAACGTTGACTGCCTGACCCTTTCCGCCACCCCCATCCCCCGCACCCTGCACATGAGCCTGTTGAAAATCCGCGACATGAGCCTGCTTGCCACCCCCCCCGGGGGTCGCCGCCCAATCGAGACGGTAATCGAGGAATACAGCGACGAGCGGCTGGTAAAGGCGATACGCCGCGAGGTGGAAAGGGGCGGGCAGGTTTTCTTTCTGCACAACCGCATCGAAAGTCTTAGGGAAACCAGAATAAGGATCGAGCGGCTGGTTCCGGAGATGCTCGTGGAGACGGCGCACGGCCAGATGGAGCCCCGCGATCTCGAAGAGGTGATGCACCGTTTTGTCCACGGCGGTTTCCATGTTCTGGTTTCCACCACGATTATCGAAAACGGTATTGACATACCGAATGTCAATACCATTATCATAGACAGGGCGGACATGTACGGCGTGTCCCAGCTCTACCAGCTTAGGGGAAGGGTGGGGCGATCGGATCGCGTCGCCTACGCATACCTCTTGTACCCGCAGGAAAAGGCGATAAGCGAGATCGCGATGAAGCGCCTACAGGTGCTTTCCGATTTTACCGAGCTTGGTTCCGGGTTCAAGATCGCGATGAAGGACATGGAGATTCGCGGCGCGGGGAACCTTCTTGGCCGCGAGCAGTCCGGCGACATTTACTCGGTGGGCTTCGACCTGTACCTGAAGCTGCTGGACGAGGCGGTAAGGCGGCTGGAGAATTCCGAGTACGAGGCCGAAACGGAAACCCTGCTGGAGCTGGAGTACTCCGGCTTTGTCCCCGACGGCTATATCGATTCGGCGCAGGAAAAAATGGAAGTGTACAAGAAGATCGCCGCCGTGCGCGAGAAGGAGGAGCTGGAGCGTGTCTACGCCGAGCTTATCGACCGCTTCGGTCCCCTGCCGGACGAGGCCGCGTCCCTTCTGGCCCTGGCCGAAATCAGGATAATCTGCCGGGAGCTTGGCGTTTCGTCCCTGCGCGATCGCGGCGGCGTGGTGCGCGTGGAGTTCGCCAAGGTTTCCCGCGTCAAGGTTGACCGCCTGGTGCGGCTGATGCAGGAATCGTCCGGCAAGGTAAAGCTTGACCCGAAGATGCCCAACGTGCTTATGCTGACCGCAGGGAACATTGGCTTGCAGGAGAAGAGCGAGTTTATTCGGGAGAAGCTGGCTTCGCTGGCGTAGGGTGGGTGGGGACAAAAGCCCCGCGTCTTCATGTGTCTGGCATTCCTTGCCTGGCTGTGATATAATTGACCGTATCTATTAAGAAGAAAGTGGACAGGAGTGGACATTTATGGAAAAGGCTATGAACCTGGGGGCAATGCTTCGTTCTTTTAGGGTTGAGCCGCTTGAGGAAAGCCAGCTTGCGGACTTCTTTTGCGGCGATACAATAGCCATCCGCATGGGGAACAAATGGAAATCCCCCCTTAGAGATTTGCAGGAAGCATGTGCCAAGCCTTCGGTTGCAAACGCGCACCTTCTGCTTGGCCACAGGGGATGCGGAAAAAGCACCGAGCTTGTAAACCTGAAAAAGCAGCTTGATGAATCCGGGCAGCCTGCCCATCTCATAGATTGCCACATGGAACTGGATTTGTTCCAGGCGAACTGCTGGGACATAATGCTGCTTATTACGGAAGGATTGTGCAAAATCGCGGATGACAGAGGCATAATCCTTCCCCAGGCCACGATAGAGGCGGTGTTCGATTACCTAAAAAAAGACACGGAAATAACCGGAACAAAGGAATTGTCAGCTTCTGTCGAAGCAGGCGCAGGAATAAAAGCAAGCACTCCCCCGTTATTGTCAACACTTTTAAACGCATTTGTTTCCGTCAAAAGCGATGCAAAGCTTAGCGCTGGTACTCGGGCTGTCACAAAAGAGAAACTTGAAAAACGGACATCAGATTGGCTGGGCTACACAAGGATAATGGCGAATGTTATTTCCGCAGAGTGCGGGGGGAAGCAGCCTGTAATCATTTTTGAAGGTCTTGACAAAATTCCCATTCCAGAAAATATTTTTAGCATTTTGCGGTTTACCGTATTGGCGCAAATGCCTTTCCCCGTGATATACACGTTCCCAATGGACCAATTCTATTCGCCGCAATTTCCCGCGCTAGGGGATTCGTATACGTGGCATACACTTCCCATGATAAAGGTGAGCAACCTAGACGGAAGTGAAAACAGTGACGGCATTGCCGTTATAAAGAAAATTGTCGAAAAGAGGGGCGACCTCGCGCTTTTTGACGGGCAGGCTGGAAACGGAGTGCTGGAATACCTGATAAGGAAAACAGGCGGTTCTCTCAGGAATCTTTTTAAATGCATCATAAGCGCCGCTGGGCGCGCTGAGTGGCGCGGCGCGGACAAAATACAACGAGAGGATGCCGACAGCGCTTTGTCAGATTTAAGGGGTGTGCTGACAAGAATGATCGTTCGCTCTGAATACAAAAGCCTTGCGGAGATTTACAGTGACCAAAAATGCAGAGAGCAGATTGACGACAAAGCGTTGCTGCTTAAAATGATACAAGCTTCGGTAATCATCGAGTACCAGAACGGGAATCACTGGCATGATCTGCACCCGTTGATCGCGGATTTTTTGATAAAACAGGGCGTGATCGTTGAACGATGACGATGGCAATGAAGAAGCTTATAGGAAGCTTCGCTGGATACTGGATAATGCCGATGCGGGCTTCTTTATCGTTACGGCCCCTCACCGCCAGCAGCGTCAGATAGCCGATCTACACAAGTCGCCACGGATTGCCTGCTACGACTATTCCCCCGACGGGGAAGCATACTCCTATTACGCCTTGAGCGACTGGGCCGACACCCATCGGGATGCGGAAGCCCTCTTTGTTTTGAACATGCAGGTAGCATTGCAGCAAGAGAAGAACCTGATCGATTTAAATATGAGCCGGGACATGCTGGCGAAGAAAGACAGGGCTTGGGTTTTTTTTATGTCAAGAGACACGGAATACCGCCTTTCCACTTTTGCGCATGACATCTATTCCTATGTAAGAATGAAGGTGCATTTCCAGGCGGAAGAAAAAAAAGAGCCGAAAGAGCCGGAGATGCGGGGCTTGCATGACCGCCTGAATGTTCAAAAGGCAACGGCAATGCTGGAGCAGTATAAAGAGCTGGAGGCGCGGCATATGTCGCTATCGCTGAATGATACTCCCGATAACCAGCTTCTTTCGGCGGCGATGACTTTGAGCGATATTGCAGAACTCTATAAAAACTGCGCAAGATACGATGATTCGCTTAAACTGTATGAGAAAGTACTGCAAATCCGCAAAAAAGTGTTGGGAGATGAGCACCTGGACACCGCCACAGCGTACAACAACATTGCGTTCCTCTACGATAGCCAAGGCGACTATCCCAAGGCGCTGGAGTGGTATGGGAAGGCTTTGGCCATCCGTGAAAGGGTGCTTGGCAAGGAGCACCCGGATACCGCCACCACGTACAACAACATCGCAGGTGTCTACTATAACCAAGGCGACTATCCCAAGGCGTTGGAGTGGTATGAAAAGGCTTTGGCCATCCGTGAAAGGGTGCTAGGCAAGGAGCATCCGGACACCGCCACCACATACAACAACATGGCAAGCGTCTACTATAACCAAGGCGACTATCCCAAGGTGCTGGAGTTGTATGGGAAGGCTTTGGCCATCCGTGAAAGGGTGCTTGGCAAGGAACATCCGGACACCGCCGTCACGTACAACAACATCGCGTTCGTCTACGATAGCCAAGGCGACTATCCCAAGGCGCTGGAGTGGTATGAAAAGGCTTTGGCTATCCTTGAAAGGGCGCTGGGCAAGGAACACCCGGACACCGCCAGAGTGTACAGCAACATCGCGTTCGTCTACGATAACCAAGGCGACTATTCCAAGGCGTTGGAGTGTTATGCCAAGAGTTACAAGATATTGCGTAGGCTTGGGGAGATGCATCCGGATACAAATGCTGTTAGGGAAGACATGAAAAACGCTTATCAAAACGCCGGGCTGGATGCACCTTTTGAACAGTGGCTCCAAAAAAAACTTGATGGGGACACAACGGTTCCAGACTCCAATTTTGCTCCCCTAGCGTAGGCTGATGCCGATTGTGGTCACGGAAAATCAGTTTTCAACGATTTATCGAAGCAAAAGGCGGAAACGGGCAAGGGGCGATTATATCAGCCGTCTACGTACAGAAAAACAACCGCGGTAAAGGTTTGGTTGTCGTGGGTGATGTCCATGTAGCCGTTATACTTCTCCACGGCGTGGGCGATGTTTTTTAGGCCGAGCCCGTGGCCCGCGCTTTCCTTGCGGGTGGCAATGCGCCTTCCCTCGCCTTCGCCGGCGTAGCGGACTTCGCCGTCAAAAGTGTTTTTTACCTGGATAAAAAGGGCGCCGCGCTTGTACTCTATGTCTATCGCCAGCTTTTTCTCTTGGATCCGGGCCATGGCCTCCAGCGCGTTGTCCAGGAGGTTGCCCAGTATGGCGGTCACGTCGGAGGTTTCGATGGCGAGGGTTTTGGGCAGGGCAAGGTGGATTTCCGTTTGTATGTTTTCCTGTTTGGCGTTTTCCAGTTTGAAGTTAATGATGCTGTCAAAGGCGATGTTGCCGGTGTTGCTGTGCAGCGCCGTTTCCCCTATGTCGCTGTGCAGGGCGTTGATATACGCGGCAATCTCCGCGCCTTTGTTTTCCATGGCGTAGGCGTTTATCGTGGCAAGGTGGTTTTTCATGTCGTGCCGGATGGCCTTTACCTGATCCGCCGATTCCTGCATGGTGCGGATTTGGGCAAGGTAATAGTCCTTTTCCTGCTTGTACAGTGCGGCTTCCAGGTTGCGCGCGTGCGAGGCGGAAATCCTGTCCAGCAGGTAGAAGACGAAGATGTTTATCCCAAATATGATACAAAAGAGTGAAACCTTGGCGGCTGCCGGTACGCCCGTGGCGTACATGATTATCAACAGCGCGGAGATTGACGACAGCGGAATTGCCAAAACGGAAACCCATACAACCGGCAGGACAGCCACGTTTCTTCTGATGTTCTTGAAGTTTTGCAGCACCAGCGCCACCATCAGCATAAGGGAGAATGTCGTAGTCATCTCAAACACTAAATGAACGGTAGAGTGCCTGATCGCGGGAACGCCTATTGAGATGATGTAGACGCCGAATAAAGCCATAACCGCAGACTCTATCGCAACACTAACAGCGAATATGAAAAACACCGCCAAAAACCTTTTCTTCCAGGTGCCTTCGTAATTCAGCGTCATGACAAACAACAATGCGCTATACGGTACTACCATGAGCATCGTGGCGAGCATTACGGGCAGTCCGCCGATAAACGGCGACAGAAGAATGTTCAGCGCGGTGAAGCCAACGGGAAACGCCAGGTACGAAAGAAGCATGACCGGAAAGCCCGTGCGCCTTTTGTCGAAAAACAGCCGCATGTACCGTTCCAAAACGAACAAGAGGGCTACTCTGGTTATGAATGTTATCACAAAATAATAATCCATACCCTACACAAGCCTCCGCTGTTGGGTGATCGTCGCGTATCGCCGGCGCACGTCGGCTCTTCGGTTTTGGCTTATGGGCAGGGACGCGCCGCCCTGCATAAGCAGGCGGTCGTATTTTACGTCGGCGACGTAGTCGTAGTTGACCAGGTAGGAAGCGTGGACGAAAAGAAAGTCCCTTGACTTGAGCCGGGTGTCCCACACGTCTTTCAGCGCGCCGTAAAATTCGTCCCTTGCGCCGTCGGCGAGCGTTATGATGATCTTTCGGTCATGGGCCTCGAGGCAGACGATGTCCTTTATCCAGGCGTTGACGGTGTCGCGGCCTTTTTTGTAGCTGAAGCGCCCGGACGAAAAGCCCTTGACCTTCAGGTGCTTTTTCAGCGTCTTCTCGATTTCCCCGCGCGCCAACGGCTTTATCAGGAAGCGCAGGGGGTTTGCGTCGACCAGGTCAAAGGCGTAGTCCCTTTCCCACGATATGTAAACGATGGAAACGTGGTTGTTCTCGTACTCCTCCCGAATGCGCAGGCCCGCCTGCACGCCGTCTATCTCGTTTTTGGCAAACTTTATGTCAAGAAAAATCAGGTCGTATCCCTCGCCGCCCTCCAGCCTCCGGCAGAGCTTCTCGGCGGAATGGCAGGTGTGGATTTCGTGCGCGACCTTCATGCCGTCCAGCGCCCGGGCCACGTCCAGGCTCAGGCGCGCGGCGAGTTCCTTCTCGTCGTCGCAAACGGCAATTTTGAGCATGGCAACATTTTACACGCTAAGCGGAAAATAGTGAACGGCGGGAAAGCCGCGGGAACCTATTAATTACAGCGAAAAGCCGTTAGTTACTGCAATTTGGCCCCAAAAGCCTTTACGACGCGCGAAAAAAAATGGACAGTGAACGGATACGATGAGCATTGCCCATTGTATGGCGAACCCCCCGGAATCGAAAGCAGTCTTGCCGGACACCCGCGCGTTGCGCGTCGCGTTTCGATCCAAGGGGGTTATTTGCCCAGAAGAGGGATAGCAATATGATGAAGGGAAAATTTTTGGGAACGCTGGCCATCCTGGCGGCGTTCGCGACGGCGGTGTTCACGGGCTGCGACAGCCCGACGGGTAACGAACCGGAGCCCACGACGTTCACCGTCACGTTTAACAGCGCCGGCGGAAGCGCTGTTCAGGCGCAAACTGGCCTTGAGTTTGGCGCGACAGCGACAGCGCCCACACCGCCAACAAGGGCGTGGCATCCCGCCGCAGGGCTATGGCTTTCATCGGACTGGGACGAGTTGCCTGAAACGCCGATGTTCACCTTTGGCGGATGGCGGCATGGAAACGAGACATGGAACTTCGCAACGGACACCGTAACCGAGAACATAACGCTTACGGCGCACTGGACAGCCCCGAC